>Ga0164241_10000507_pt1 | contig 69886 bp, 62 predicted proteins | sample OricomyardsoilBY_FD_108780 | JGI IMG/M metagenome (GOLD analysis project Ga0164241, IMG submission 108780) | Backyard soil microbial communities from Emeryville, California, USA - Original compost - Back yard soil (BY) | ecosystem: Environmental > Terrestrial > Soil > Unclassified | place: USA...
CTTTAGGCTTTACTATTTCTTGCACTTTCGCTTCTTCTTTGACTTTTGCTTCTTCTTTAGGCTTTACTATTTCTTGCACTTTCGCTTCTTCTTTGACTTTTGCCTCTTCTTTAGGCTTTACTATTTCTTGCGCTTTTACTTCTTCTTTGACTTTTGCTTCTTCTTTAGGCTTTACTATTTCTTGCACTTTCGCTTCTTCTTCAACTTTTACTTCTTCTTTGACTTTTACCTCTTCTTTAGGCTTTACTATTTCTTGTGCTTTCGTTGTTTCTTTCGCTTTTGCTACTTTCTGCGTCTTTACTTCTTTCTTTTCTTTAACTGATTTTTGTACTTTCGCTACTTGCTTCGTTTTCTCTTCGGTTTTCTTTTCAGTTGGTGCTGTACTTGATAGGAAAGAAACGTTTGCATAAGCAGTTTTTCCTTTATACTCAAATTGCAGCCATCCGTCTTTTACTTGATGCGTTGATTCAATTACATCATCTTTTTTTAGTCTGCCAAGAATTTCTGAATCCGTGTTTGCTTCAGTACGTACATTTAACAAATTCGCCGTTACATGATATACATCTTTTGTAAACTCCGAACTTACAAACACTTCTTTACCATTCAACTCAATTTTTGACCAGCCATCTTCGGTATTTATGACTTTTAACTCTTGCCCATTCTTTACTTTTTCGACCACTTTTGATTCTGTAGTCGGTTTTTCACGTACGTTAAGTACATCTGCTGTTACGATTGTTTCTGCGGTAGCAGTTGAGGTAAACGCCCCCAATCCAAAAATAGTTGCGGTTGCTGCGCCAATTACTTTTTTCATATTAGCCTCCATTATATTTTTTCGAATTTTATCAAATGTCTCCGTAAAACTGTATAATTTTACATAATATCAAAACATTTGCAACAGTATATTAATATTGTTTAATATACCGTTATTAAAACTCCTTACTCCAATACTATCAAATTCTCATTTCTAATTCTATATATTATAAATCTCCTTATCTTTTATAAAAGCTCCATGCTCTTCTTCACACTAAATAGTTGTAGCAATTCCCGCCAAAAATAAACTTACGATTGCTAAAATTTGAGTAGCGACAATAGCCCCTCTTAAATGAAACTTATAATCTTTATATCCTTTCATACCTTCCGTACTAGGAATCACAACAAACCTTGGAGTAATCCAGCAAAAAATTAGCCAATCAATTATAAGTAAATCTACTAAATTGAAAATCATTAAAATACCAAAATTGTGTAAATAGGCATCCATATACATTAACTTTTCATGCTTATGTAGTATATATGTAGAAACGAAAGGACTACCGAAAAGAATAGTATTATATACAATATTAAAATAAATGCTTTGCTTTTTTTCATGAATCGATTTTGGAAAAACTACTTTTTGAATATCTTTCGGATAATCAGTTAACGAAAGTCGAGGATTATAATATAAGGACCCTAAAATCATTACAGATAGTACAATAGACATGATGACACCAACGTACATCATTTGTTCAAATTGATTCATATACTGTATTCACCCTTTTCTGTAATTACTATGATGGTCATTCACTTAATTACATATTGTATGTACGTACATAATCAAAAATTAACAACTAGCTTTAATAGCAAAGCAAAATTGTTGCAATGCAAATGCAAATTTAATACAGTGGAAGCCTAATTGATACAGATAGGATTGGTGAAACCTATGAAAATTGAACATATTGCAATTTGGGTAAATGACTTAAAATGTATGCGTGATTTTTATATAAAATACTTTAATGGTAAAGCAAACTCGTTATACCATAATGAAATGAAACAATTTGAATCTTATTTTATTACGTTCGAATCTGGAGCAAGGCTTGAACTTATGCGTAAAAAAGGGATTGAAAATAAGCCTAATTTAAACATAACCGGCTATGCTCATATGGCTTTTTCTGTCGGTAGTGAAGAACGAGTGAATGAACTGACAAAGGTGATAAAAGATGCTGGTTATCCTTTATTAAATGGACCACGTTTTACTGGAGATGGCTATTATGAAAGTGTAATAGGTGATCCAGAAGGCAATCAAATAGAAATTACGATTTAACTTACATTGTACAAGCTGCAGCAGAACAGAAGTACATGATCCATTATGGGGTTTAAATGTAATTCAAAAAATGCTTAGGATTTCTCCGAAGCATTTTTTGTATGTTACTAATACATTTATTCCTTAACCATTTAGTCAATGCTTGAGCCTATGGTCCCTTCTTTTACAAGTGAGGGCGCCCCTATTAATCTAAATAAGCGTCTCGTTTCCAATCTTCCAGCTAAACCATCTCCCGTGTCCTTCTGTTTCTCCAACCGTTTCACGATATTCGTTTCCGTTAATATAATAATCAATATGAAGGTCACGATCCCACATGTTGTTATACAGGTGGAATACATCACGTTTTGCGCCAATTTCTTGTATTTGTTTTTCTAACTTATGTTTTACTTGTTCTGGTATTTGATTTGCAACATGTGTATGGAAAATACAAATAACAGCTTCTTCACTTATTTGTTCAATAATAGATGATAATAGCTCTACACCGTCTCCTTCTATTAATTGGACAGATTCATTTTTCACTAAAGATGCAGCTTGATCAAACATCTCAAGCCTTTCTTTATGTTCTGGCCAAATTAAAGCACGTAACCATAAATAATCTTCCTCATTATGTAAATCATTCACATGTAAGTCCAGTCCGATTCTTTCTACGACAGATGGGCTTTCTTTTAGAAAATGCGGTACATTCTCCCCTCTTATTTCAGAAGTTACATGCACATTTGAATTTATATTTCCGTACATTTCATCCATCCCGTACGAATAACGATATTGGTCCCAGAACAGTTGCAACCCAGAACTTGTCCCAATTTCAATTAACGCTAACGGCTTCTTCACTTTGTTAAATATGTAGCAGAAACTTGGGTATAAGTATGCGCACCGTCTTACTTCATTTGTTTGAACGAGTTTCGTTTGTAACAAAGTAATGATTTCTTCTCGGTACTCTTTACAGAAATCTTTAAAATGATTAAAAGCTTTATCTAAATTTGTATCAGCATTTTCAACTAAACTACTATAATACGTTTTTAAATGATGTTCTTTCCCTGCTAGCAATAAATAATGTACTGCACCTAATAGTAAGTTTGGGACTGGTTGACCTACCTGAGCATAGGACGATAGTGTAAGTACTTCCTCATCTTCAGCAATTTTCATTGATAAATATTCATATAAATCACTTGACCCTTTACATTCCTTTATTGAAAAGTTTCGAAATAAGTTTGAAATTTGTTCTTTTGTACACATTAGAGTCCCTTCTTTTTATTTTTCAGAATAATCTTACCATTACAGAAAGAATAATCCCATAAAAAGGTACTCGATTTAGTCACTTAAGGATACGTAAGCTTTTTCGAGATAATTTCAAACTGTAATTTTTTTCTATTTACCACCTTAAAAGAGCTTGTTAAATAAGATTTTTAGCGAATAAAACGTTAAATAGTTTAAAATTATCAGATAACACTAGATATTTTAGTCTATTAATTATTATAATAGAGTATGAGATGGTTATATAATTGAGACAAAAAAGGTATACACCTAGGTGGGGCCTAGGCGGTGTTTCTCTTTTACGGCTTAGACATAGAAAACACCTACACTTTTTTGCCAATATAGGGGATGGAGAGATTATCATGAGCAACATGCAGCAAAAAACAGACGTTATCTTAATTGGTGCAGGAATTATGAGTGCAACGTTAGGCTCATTACTAAAAGAATTAGCACCAGAATGGGAAATTAAAGTTTTTGAAAAACTCGCAAGTGCCGGGGAAGAAAGCTCTAACGAATGGAATAATGCAGGTACAGGGCATTCTGCGCTATGCGAACTGAACTATACTTCCGAAAAAGCTGACGGATCTATAGATATTAGTAAGGCTGTAAAAGTGAATGAGCAATTCCAGCTTTCAAGACAATTTTGGGCATATCTTGTAAAGAGCAAATTAATTCGTAATCCACAAGATTTTATTATGCCACTACCTCATATGAGTTTAGTACAAGGGGAAAAAAATGTTGAGTTTCTAAAAAACCGTTTTGAAGCGCTTTCAAAAAATCCACTGTTTCAAGGAATGGAATTTTCTGATGCTCCTGAAACATTAAAAAAATGGCTTCCACTCATTATGGAAGGTCGCACATCTAATGAACCGATGGCGGCAACGAAGATTGACTCTGGAACAGATGTTAACTTCGGTGCATTAACACGTATGTTGTTTGATTACTTAAAAACAAAAAATGTCGAGCTAAACTACAAGCATAGTGTCGAAAATATTAAGCGCACGAAAAATGGTTTATGGGAAGTAAAAGTACACGATATGAATAGTGGTAAAATTGAGCATCATACTGCTAAATTCGTCTTTATTGGCGGCGGTGGCGGTAGCCTACCTCTACTTCAAAAGACTGGTATCCCTGAATCAAAGCATATCGGTGGCTTCCCAGTAAGTGGACTATTTATGGTATGTAAAAACCAAAAAGTTGTAGAGCAGCATCATGCGAAAGTGTACGGTAAAGCTAAAGTTGGCGCTCCGCCAATGTCTGTACCTCATCTAGATACGAGATATATAGACAATAAAAAAGCCTTACTGTTTGGACCATTCGCAGGCTTCTCACCTAAATTCTTAAAAACTGGCTCAAATCTTGACTTAATCGGTTCTGTAAAACCGAATAATGTCTTAACGATGTTAGCCGCTGGTGTAAAAGAAATGGGACTTACAAAATACTTAATTCAGCAAGTTATGTTATCACATGAAAAACGTATGGAAGAATTACGCGAATTCATTCCGAACGCGAAAAGTGAAGATTGGGATATTGTAGTTGCTGGACAACGTGTACAAGTAATTAAAGATACTGATGCTGGCGGTAAAGGAACACTTCAATTTGGTACAGAAGTAGTAAGTGCAGCTGACGGCTCAATCGCCGCATTACTAGGCGCATCACCAGGTGCTTCTACTGCTGTTCACGTCATGCTCGAAGTATTAGAAAAATGTTTCCCAAGCCGCATGGTAGAATGGGAAGAAAAAATAAAAGAAATGATTCCTTCATATGGCATTTCACTAACTGAAAATCCAAGATTGTTCCAAGACCTTCACACTTCTACTGGTCGTACACTTGGATTAAACGAAAAAGAAACTGTTCATAATTAATGCAGAAATAAAAAAACGTCCGATATATTCGGACGTTTTTTTGTCTACTAAAAATTATACTTATCAATATTATCTTTCGTAAATACAACTCGTTCTGGTAATACGATAATTCCATTCCCTTCTGCCTCATAATCATATCCTTGAATGGAGTTTGGCTCTACTTTCACTTTTCCAATTCCTTTTACTTCGAAGCTATCCCCTACTTTTAACTTCTTCCCTTTTACAACAATTTCATTTGCTACATACGTTGCGAGAGCACCTTGTTGTTTTACATCCCATAAACCAAATTGTTGTACTGTTCCTCGTTTTACATAATCACGCATAACGTTCGGTGTAGAAAATCCAGTTACCACTACTTTTTTATCCATTTTTAAGTTTTCAGCTGCCTGCGCCATTGCTGGGAGTGCTGTTGCATCTGGACAAATAACTGCGTTAATATCTGGATACGTTTTTAATATGTTCTCCCCTACGGATAAAGATTTTTGTGCATTATTTTCACCGTACTGCGTCGTTACAATTTCCCAGTTCGGATATTTCTTTTTAATAATTTCTTTCGCTTTCGTTACCCATTGGTTTTGATCCGTTACTGTCGGGCTAGAATAAAAGAATGCTACTTTTCCTTTATCTCCAATTTGCTTAGAAGTCATTTCTATTAATAAGTTAGCAAGTTGGTCTGGTGTTCCTTGGCTTATATAAAAAGAACGATCTTTCGGATTCACATCAGAATCCCATGTTAAGACGGTCATTCCTTTTTTCTTAGCACGTTGTAGTGATTGCGATAAACCATCAACTGATGTAGAGGAAACCATAAGTGCATCATAGTTTTGGTTAATAAAATTATTTATATACTTTACTTGCCCTGATACACTCGCTTCAGACGGCCCATCATATTTCACTTGTACGCCTAGCTTCTCTCCCATCTCCTTTGCTCCTTCACCTCCCGATGTGAAGAAACCAACTCCTGTTAATTTCGGAATAAATGCAAATTTCACATCATCAGCCTTTTTCTTATCTGCCGTTTGGCTAGAACACGCAATTAAACCGATTAAACAAATACATACAATCAATACAATCCCTAGTTTTCTCTTCATGACATTTCCCCCTTATGCAAACTCTGTCTTTTCCCCGCTAAAAATTGATGTAATTTGAAATGTCTCATAATAACTGAAAGAATAAGGATAATACCTATTACTACATTGGATTGTTCATTTGTTAAACCCGTCATTTGCAAGCCATACTGCATGAGCCCAATGAAAATACTCGCCAGTACAGTACCGAAAATACTTCCTTTTCCACCTGTAATAAGTGTCCCGCCTAATACAACTGCTGTAATGATTGGTAATATTGTTTCGCTTCCTATATCAGCACGTGCAGAACCGAAATATGCAGTTAAGAAAGCTCCTCCTAATCCACCTCCTAACCCAGAAAGTATGTAAGCAATGATTACTACTTTCTTCGTCTTAATCCCAGTGTATTTTGCTGCATTTTCATTCGCGCCTGTTAATTTTACGTGGCGCCCATATATCGTTCGGTGAAACAAAATCGTGCATACAATTGTTAATAAAATAAGTAGCCATAATAAATTGGGTATTCCTATAAAACTACCATTTGCTAGTTGTACATAAGTATCAGGTAAACCGCTTATCCCTTCATATCCAGAAGCACCTGCCCCTCCTGAAATGACGAGTGCAATTCCTCCGTATAAAAACATCGTTCCGAGTGTAACGACTAGTGGTTCTACATCTGTCAATTTTATAATAAGCCCATTTAAAGCTCCTGCTAAGCAACTGACTATAAGTGCCATTATTACTGCTAGTAAAATATGAATTCCATTCATCCAAAACACACCAATTAAAATCGAGGTTAGCCCCATAATTGATCCTACAGATACGTCAATTCCTCCTGTTACAATAACGAAAGTCATTGGAATTGCCGCGATTGCTATGAATAGAAAATCATTTGTACTAAAAAGGAGATTACTAATATTTAAGAAATTGCTGTTTATAAAACTAAAGAGAATGAATTCTATAAGAAGTACTATGATTAACACACCTTCCCATCTGTAAAAATACTTCATAGATTCATTCTCCTTTCTGCTTTCCACTTCTTCATGACGCTATCTAATATGATAATAAGTAATAGTAAAAAACCTGAAATAGCATTATTCCAAAATGCTGGTATTTTTAAAAAGACGAGTGAGCTACTTATTGTTTCTAAAAATAACCCTCCTAATGCAGCTCCAAATAAAGATCCTGTTCCTCCTTTTAAATGAATTCCTCCTAGTACAGCGGCTGCGATTACTTGTAATTCTAATCCTGTACCTGTTTGATTTGGAACGAACCCGATATTCATAACAAATATGCAACCAGCGAGCGCAGCGCTTATGCCTGAAATCATAAACGCATATATCTTCACTTTATTAACAGGTATACCAATAAGCCTCGCGCCATCTTCATTATCACCTACCGCATAAAAGTATCTTCCCAATGGCACTTTTCTTAAAAAGAAGTATAGTAGTAGTAAAATAATAAGAACGAACCATACAGTTATAGGTAAACCAAGAATGATGATAGATGACAGCTGCTTAAAATCGTTTGGAATATCTTCAATCCACTTCCCGCCTGTGAAAATTAACATTGCACCTCTAACAATTCCTAACATGCCTAATGTCATAATAATGGCTGGTACCCGAAACTTCGCAACTCCAATACCATTTACGAAACCGATAATGGCCCCAAGTATAATAGCTACAAATATCGACAAGAATGCACTATACCCATTCGTTAACATCATTCCGCAAACTGCTGCACTTAATCCCATGCTTGAACCGACTGATACATCTATATTTTTCGTAAATAAGACGAACGATTGACCGATTGCTAGCACGACTAAAATAACGCTTGATTTCATCAGTAAAGATAACGAGGTAAATTGAATAAAACTAGGGTTTATCATCCCTACAATAGCTATATAAATTAGTAGTAACAGTATGATAGACGTTTCGTGCATTTTATACATACGTTTCATTCCGTTACACCTCCGTATGCAAGGCGTGTAACTTCATTCACACTCAGTTGTTCTTTTTCCATATGAGAAACAAATCGCCCATTTCTCATTACATATACACGGTTTACTAATTGGATAATTTCTTCAACATCTGAAGAGATTAATAAAATTGCGAGTCCTTCCCTTTTCATTTTTTTTATCGTCTCATACACTTCAAGCCTTGCTTTCGCATCAATTCCGCGAGTCGGCTCATCAAGAATAATAATTTTCGGATTACATGCAAGATACTTCGCAAGCACGACCTTCTGCTGATTACCTCCTGATAAAGATGCCAATTCTTTATTCATATTCTGTACAACAATTCGGAACTGTTCTATAAACGAATTAACTAAAGCGCTTTCTTTTTCTTGATTTATAAAAAAGCGATTATTTTGATATAAACTTGCTGCTGCAATATTTTCTTTAACAGAAGCAATTGAGAAAATTCCATTCCTCGCCCTATCCTCTGGCACATAAACTAGGCCTTCGTCTAGCCTTTTATGCAAAGAACACGTATCAATTGATTTTCCACCCAATAAGATAGACCCTGATTTTATAGTTTTCAATCCAAATATCGCTTCTGCTAATTCCGTTCTGCCAGATCCTATAATGCCAGCAACACCTACAACCTCACCCTCATGTACAGTGAATGATATATTTTCGAATGCGTGACCATTTATATCAACCACTTCTAATATTTTTTTCGTCTTTGCTGTCTCTTGAACTACTTCTATTTTCTCTTTCTGTTTATATCCTTTTGGCAATAGTCCCTCCATCAGCATGTCATATGTATAGTCACATACATCACCTTGGCTTACAACCATTCCATCACGTAGTATTGCTACTTTGTTGGCAATTTCAAAGATTTCTGGAAAACGATGCGTAATATAAATCATCCCAATTCCTTTTTCTTGTAAACTTTTCATCAACACAAAAAGACTCTTAATTTCGTGTGTTGTTAATGTCGATGTTGGCTCATCTAGAATAAGAATCTCAGCTTCTCTTATTAATCCTCTAACGATTTCTACTAACTGTTGTTGCGCAATCGATAATGTTCCTCCTAGTTTATTAAGGTCAATATCCCATCCTAAGCTGCTAATCAATTGCTGAATCTGTACTTTTAGTTTCTTTTTCTTTTCTTTTAACCCGATACATATATTTTCTTCAATAGTCATATGCGGAAAAATGAGTGGTTCTTGCGGTATTAAATAAATACCTTTTCGGTGTGCTTCTGATGGATTTGAAAACTGTTGCTTCATTCCTTTTACATACATCTCTCCATCATCATACGAATATAACCCCGTTAATATTTTCATTAATGTCGATTTCCCGGCGCCATTTCCACCAACTAAAGCGTATATATCACCATGCTCTACTTGTAAGTTCACTTCCTTTAGCACAAGTTGATTCGAAAACGCCTTACTCATTTTCTTCACTTGTAATAAGGGCACATTCTCCACATGATGTCACCTGCCTTTACCCAGAACATTTTTTGAGAAAATGATTATTTGTTCTACTTGTTTTGTAGCATTGTATATTCCTTTTTTTATATCTAGAACACTTTTTTCTACGTACTATTAATCGTTCCAACTGGAATAAACAAAATATATGGTACATATGTTTAAGCTGTGGTCAATTGTTGAAAGGGATGAAGAGTATGACTCAGCTGAACTTTGAAGAAAATTTATTAACTAAAGTAGCTTGGTACTATTATAAAGACCAATTAACACAACAGGAGATCGCGTCACTTCTTCATATTTCAAGAAATAAAGTCGTCCGGTTATTAGATAAAGCGCGCAGTGAAGGTATCGTTACATTTCACGTAAAAGGAACCGGTTTGCATTGCTTGAGCATTGAACGTGACTTAATGAAAAAGTTCCACTTAAAAGATGCTTTCATTATCCCTACTCCAATAAACAATTATGCTACTTCTCTCGGAAAAGCCGCTGCACAATATTTAGAGACTCATCTCCAACAAGGTGATTTACTCGGCATCGGCTGGGGTGAAACGATAAGTAAAATGCTAGAAAACATTCATTTTGAAAGTTCTATCAACCTTTCAATCGTAACGCTAACAGGCGGGGTAAATCACTATCTCCCGAGAAAACAAAACTATTTACACTACATGCAAGGCGAACTTCACATTATCCCTACGCCGTTTCTAGCGTCTACAACCGAAATGGCACAAAGTATTCTATCAGAACCGAGTGTAAAAGATATGCTTCAAGTCGCTTCACTTGCTCATACGGCTGTTGTCGGTATTGGGGGATTATCTCAAGACGCTACGATTGTAAAAGAAGAAAAATTAACACTACGTGAGATGACATATATTCGTAGTCAAAACGGTGCTGGCGATATTTTAGGACAGTTTTATAATACAAATGGCGATTTATTAGAGCTCTCGCATCACAATCGTCTAATTGGCACGCCCCTCTCTATTTTGCGCAATATGAATCATGTCGTCGGTGTTGCTGGAGGTACTGAAAAGATAGATGCAATTTATGGTGCCTTAAAAGGAAAGTTTATTCATTCATTAATTACCGATGAGGAAACTGCCCTCTCCTTATTACGAAAGGATGGTGATTGTTAATGTCCCATTTATTAGCTTTCGATGCTGGTACAGGGAGCATTCGAGCAGTTCTTTTTGATTTACATGGTAATCAAATTGCAGTAAGTCAAAAAGAATGGATTCACAAATCTGACCCTCGTTATCCAGGCTCTATGAACTTTGATGTAATAGAAAATTGGAAGCTAGTACAAGAATGTACGAAAGAGGTTCTTCAAAAAAGCAATACCCCTGCCTCTTCTATTCTTGCTATTAGCGCTACAAGTATGCGAGAAGGTTTTGTTTTATATGATAAACATGGGCAAGAAATATGGGCATGTGCAAATGTTGATGGCCGTGCATCCGCTGAAGTTAGTGAGCTAAAAGAAATCCGCTCACATCTTGAAAAAGATTTATACAGAAAATCTGGGCAAACTTTTTCATTGGGTGCTTTACCACGTCTACTTTGGATTAAAAAACATGAACCAGACGTCTATAGCAATATTCACTCCTTTACGATGTTAAATGATTGGATTTTGTATAAATTAAGCGGCGTACTGCAAATCGACCCTTCCAACGGTTGTACGTCCGGAATCTTTGATTTACAAAATAGGAATTGGGATAACGATGTCGCTAAAGAGTGTGGTATAAATTTGCCATTTTCACCAAAAGTAAATGAAGCTGGCACTGTGATTGGTAATGTTTCAAAAGAGTGTGCAACACTAACTGGTTTACTTGAAGGGATTCCTGTCGTCGCTGGCGGCGGTGATGCTCAAATGGCAGCACTCGGGACTGGAGTCGTAAACCCAAATCAAACTTTAATATGCGGCGGCAGCTTTTGGCAACAAGAAGTGAATGTTACTGAGCCAATAACAGATCCACATGCTGCGATTCGAGTAAATTGTCACGTCGTTCCGAACCTTTGGCAATATGAAACAATCGCCTTTTTCCCAGGTCTCGTTATGCGCTGGTTTCGAGAGGCTTTTTGCCAAGAGGAAAAGAAACTAGCTGATAAGCTCGGTGTAGATGCTTATGCATTATTAGAAGAACAAGCGAAAGACGTACCTGTCGGCTCACATGGTATTATCCCTACTTTTTCAAACGTAATGAACTACATTTCTTGGCGTCATGCCGCACCTTCTTTTTTAAATTTAAGTTTAGATGCTGACAAATGTGGAAAAAAAGAACTGTTCCGTGCTATTGAAGAAAATGCTGCCTTCGTTACACTTGGTAACTTAAAATTAATAGAAAATCTCACAGGAACATTCCCTTCTGAAGTCATTTTTGCTGGCGGTGCTGCTAAAGGAAAACTATGGCCACAAATTCTAGCGGACGTCCTTGGTATTCCTGTAAAAGTACCCGTTGTGAAAGAAGCAGCTTCTTTAGGAACTGCGATTGCTGCTGGAGTTGGCGCAGGCATCTATTCATCTATGGAAGAAACTGCTGAACAGTTTGTACAGTGGGAGCACACATTCGAGCCAATTACTGAAAATCATGAACTATATAAAGAATTCTATGAAACATGGAAAACTGTGTATGACAGTCAACTCGCTTTAGCTGATAAAGGGCTCACCTCACATATGTGGATTGCGCCTGGTGCTCTGTAACACATTACATAAAGGAGTGAAAATGTATGTTAAAAGCGAATGAAAATGACTTCTCCTATCGCTTCGGTGATAATGGGCCGAAATATTTAATACAAGGTCCAAATATTGATCTTGGCCTTGTTGTCATTCAACCGGGCCAGGAGTTTCAAAATCACTACCATACGACGTGCGAGGAAGTCTTTTATGCATTAGAAGGTGAAATTGATTTCTATGTGAATAATGAAAGAGTTCCAATTAAACAAGGTGATGTCCTGCAAGTTCGTCCTCATGAATCTCACTATCTGATTAACCATTCTGACAAACCTTTTAAAGCTGTTTTTATAAAGTCACCACATTTACCAAATAAAGATACAGTACAAACGGAAAATCCAACATTAACGAAGGAGTGATTTGGAATGACTTGGGGATTTAAAAATCGATTAAATACAATTTTACCTAATGGCAGAGCGGTAATGTTAGCGATAGATCACGGCTACTTTTTAGGGCCAATTCACGGGCTTGAACAGCCACTTGAAACTGTTAAAAACTTACTTCCTTACACGGATTCTCTCTTTTTAACGCGTGGTGTACTTAGCTCCTGTATTCCTGAAAACTGCAGCACACCGATGGTTATGCGTGTATCTGGCGGCGCTACTGTCGTCGGTAAAGATTTAGCGAATGAAACAATTGTTACACCTGTGAAAGAAGCAGTAAAACAAAACGCAATTGGCGTCGGCGTTTCTGTTTTCATTGGATCAGACTATGAAACACAAACTGTTACAAATCTCGCAAATGTAGTTTCTGAAGCTCATGATTACGGCCTGCCAGTACTCGGCATTACCGCAGTCGCAAAAGAATTACAAAAACGTGAAGCTCGCTTTCTAGCACTTGCTTCCCGCGTATGTGTTGAAATGGGTGCTGATATTATTAAAACGTATTACTGCGAAGGATTCGAAAAAATAACGAGCACATGCCCTGCCCCAGTAGTCATCGCGGGCGGCCCCAAACTAGATTCAATTGAAGACGCATTAAACATTACGTACAATGCGTTGCAAGAAGGCGCAATTGGAGTAGACATGGGCCGAAACATATGGCAATCCGAGCACCCAGCTGCGATGATCCAAGCGATACATGGCATTGTAAAAAATGGATTGAATGTGAAAGAGGCACTTGAACTTTATGATGATGTGAAGAATTAATGTGAAAAGACAGACTATTTATTAGTCTGTCTTTTTTACTTTACAGTGAAACTTTCATAATCCTTCTTCTAATATGATACATACTTAAATTCTATACACCTTCAAATGATTACTCTTGATGATTACTATTAAGCTTTGAAACGTTGATAAGCCGATTTCGATGATTTCACATAATAAACCGCATGATCCACATTAATAATATGATCTGGTTTTGGTTTACCACGTCCCGCTCTATGTCCAGCTAAGTGTTCTTCACTTGTTTCCCAGTTTTTCCATGCTTCTTCCGATTCCCAGCGAATCATTACGACAACTTCTTCGTCACCGCGTCTTACTTTTTTAACGAGAACACTTAAATCGATGAATCCTTCAAATTTTTCAATTATGCCTTCTCCAGTAAAACGTTCTACAACTATATTTGATGTACCTTCTTTTACTGTAAATGTTTTCGTTTCGATAAACATATATCCCACTCCCTCTTCGTAATACGAATACTAGTATTCTTCTATTATAATTGATTATGATAATTATTTTCAATTGTAAAGTTTTAATTTTTTGAATTATGCTGATTTCTTTTCTATCGCCTCATCTAAAAATTTGAAATATGGAAGTAACATCCCTATTAAAGAGGTGACACATATAATTGCACCGATAATTAAATATAGCACTCTTACTCCCCACATTTCACTCAATATTCCCCCTACTAACACACCTAACGGCATAGCGGATCGTATGAAAAATAAACGCACTGAAAATACTTGTCCTATCATATTATTCGGCACGGTTTGTTGGCATATTGTTGTGTTATGAACATTGAAAAATGCAATACAAATCCCTGCTATTACTTCAATTATTATTGCAATGATAATACTATGATTGAACCCTAATGAAATGTATGTGAGCCCCCCTATAAACAATCCTCCAAGCATAAGTATACGCCGGCTTTTATATGTTACTTTTCCGACTACTACTGATCCAATTACGTAGCCAAGTGGAAAACCTGCCATAAAATAGCCGTACTCTGCATATCCCGCTAACAGCTCGTCTTTTATATAAGGAAGATTTGTGACCATCGTTACCCCTACTCCAAACTGCACGAAAGTAAGAAATATACCGAGCCAAACGATGATTGGTTTTGTAAAAAAATATGTAAAACCTTGAAGAAATTGTTCTAGCCACGTTTTTCGTATATCTGTTGTAGTTCTCTTTTCTTTTATATAAAGTAAGAAAGCACCACTAACAAATAGACAAATACATACGAAAGATAATGTAAGTTCTGTTCCAATGAAATGAATTACTACTCCACCTAATACTGGCGCAAGAAACATCATGAGACGAGTCATTCCATCAATATACGCATTTGCGGCTTGAAGTTGTCCTTGACTTACAATGCTCGGTGTAATTGCCTGACTCGCAGGTGTATAAAGAGGTGTAATAAGTCCCACTACAATTTGAACAACATAAATGTGCCAAACTTCTATACTACCTGTAACTAGCATCACCAAAGGTAATAAGAATACGGACGCCCGTATCCATTGTGAAAAAATCATAATCCACTTTCGGCTCCATTTATCAATAAATGGGCCACTTATTAATTGCAGTATGAGTGATGGGATGAAATATAATAGCCACATACTACTTAAAGCCATTTCCGATCCTGTTAACTCATATACTAGAATTGAATTACATAACGTTCCGAAAGCCCCTCCTAATTCTGAGATTGCACTACCAATCCACATGAAAAAGAAAGAACGATTTTTCAATATATTTTTCAATTTCACACACCAACTTTTCTTTTATATTCCTCCCTTTATGTACATTCCCGTTGTTAATTATCTATTCAAAAACATATCTAATTCTTTCGCTAAAGACTGTACTGCTTTCTTTCTTAATACATATTTTCCGTCATGTATATCAACTAACTTCGCTGCACGTAACAATTTCAAATGATGGTGTACAGTCGATTTACCAAGCTGTAATCTTTCCGTTATTTCCTGTAATGTACGTTCTTTTTCAAACAACATTTTTACAATTCGCAATCTCGCTTCATCTCCAAGAGCCTTATGTTTTTGAACTAAAAAATAATTCGGTTCATACGGATCTTCAGGATGAATACTTTCATTCGCAACTGGATAATGAAATACTTTTGTATCATCAATATCCGCTTCAATATTCCACGGTCTGTACGTCATTTGCGGGATAAGAAGCACGTGATGAACACTTGGTTCTGGCATATAGTTAATGCCACCAGTAGCCCACTCAACAAACTCTTCTGGTTTCATCTTTTTATTCATTTCATTTTTTGCTTCATAATCTCGTTTTAATATAGAAAGTATTTGTTCTTCCTCTCTTTTAATAACACTCTCATACCAACCTGTCATAACAGCGATTAAATGCGATTTCAGCACTTGTACATCTACATTACATATAAAGCTAATATAAGTAGAAAAAAACTGATGATTATCTGTTAGTTCCTTTAGTTCGTGTATTGCACATACAACTCCCGTTGCAGCTAAACGTCTTTTCTCTTCATACTTCTTTCCTAAAAACGGTAAACATATAAATTTCAAATCTTCTTCTGAAAGTGAATCAATTTTAAACTTAAACTGCGATAAATCTTGAAAATCCTCTTCATACAATAACTGGAGTAATGCTTTCCACGTATTATGTTCTTCTACAAACTGTAAGTGTTCTCTCATTTCTTCTGTTAATGCTTCCTTAATTTCTTCCCATTCACTTTGAGTCTTTTCAAGTGTATCAATTAACCTTTTATGAGTAATCGCAGCAATGCCAAGTGCACATTCGAAAAGTATCGAATATTTCACCTGAACGTTGTATGTTTCCCTTTTTCTGCTCGTTATGTGATAGACCTCCATTTTTATCCCCTCCTTGTTTGCTATATAACATATTCTATTTTTATCGAATTTTACCTTCTATATTTTTAGAACCGTTTTGCAATTTTAAAAAAACTTTGATCAATGAGCAAACAGAAAAAGGTTCATACTCTTTTCATTCTGACTCAATGAAAGCCTTGATTATTAAATATCATATTAAAAATGAGATTTTTTAATGGCTCAATTATACGTTGTATTTCACTCTCTTGTTCAACTATAGAGAAGGTTTATTGAAGAGAAAAGCGAATTGATTTTATTAAGAAAAATGAACAGGAGGCTATAAGAATGGGAAGAAAAGAAATGTTGCAAAATGGAGTCCAACAAGTTTTTTACGAGGAAGAATGGTACCCACCGATATCTGAAGCGTTAAAAAATCTTACTGCTGAACAAGCATGTTGGAAACCAGAAGGTGCTGCCAGTAATACGATTTGGGAAAATGTGAACCATTTATTAATTTTTAAAGAGCGCTTACTTTCCCGCTTACATGAAGATAATACATTTGTTGCTCCACAAAATAATGATGAAACCTTTATCCAAGGTGAGCCTAATGATGATAACGCTTGGCAACAAACAGTAAAGCGAACACTTCAAGTACATGATGCCTTACAATCTTCATTAACCGCCCTTCAAGAAGCAGAACTAGATCAACTAAGTCCTTCTCTACCAGTTTGGCAACAATATATGAATATCCTTTTGCATGATGCTTATCATACAGGACAAATTATACAGCTTCGGAAACTTCAAGGTTCATGGCCAACTCACCGTTCTTATTTATAAAGTGAAACTTTAATCAGCTCTTACCAATCGGGATTTTGCGGGCAGCCCACTCCCACCTAACTTCTTTGCTTTCCCTGAATTTTGAGGTAAAAGTCTTACTGCCCGTTAATCCGAGATAAACGATGTTTAAAATCGCATACGTTTAATATCCAACAAAGCAATTGAAAATAGCTACTTGTTTTGTAATTACTGCGATTGCTCAAAATACAGCAAATTAAAATACGTGAATCCCAAACATCATTTACCCTCTTCATAACTTCTGATCATAATCCAAATTTGGAAGAATAGAGGCTTTTTTATATACAAATAATAAGCCTCAAGGAGTTGTTGACATGTATTTCATATTGAATATGTTAGGGATTTTCGTTGTCATATTAATCGTTTTCTTATGTTCGCCTAATAAAAAACATATAAAATGGAGACCAATTGTAATTCTCATCCTATTGGAGCTTTTTATTACATGGTTTATGTTAGGCACAAAGCTCGGCAGTATTATCATTAATAAAATTGCGTCATTTTTCAGTTGGCTACTAGCATGTGCGAATGAAGGTATTCGATTTGCATTTCCTTCAGCTATGGAAAGTCAGCACATTGATTTCTTCTTTAGTGCGTTACTTCCTATCATTTTTGTTATTACTTTTTTCGATATTCTATCTTATTTCGGAATCTTAACTTGGATTATTGATAAAGTAGGTGCAGTTATTTCAAAGATTTCTCGTTTACCAAAGTTAGAAAGTTTCTTTTCGATTCAAATGATGTTTTTAGGAAACACCGAAGCACTTGCGGTTGTTCGTGATCAATTATCTGTGTTAAAAGAAAATCGATTATTAACTTTTGGAATTATGAGTATGAGTAGCGTAAGCGGATCCATTCTTGGCGCTTATTTATCAATGGTGCCAGCAACATATATTTTCAGCGCCATTCCATTAAATTGTATTAACGCATTAATTTTAGCCAATGTATTAAATCCTGTGGAAGTTTCGAAAGAAGAAGACGTTGTTTACACACCTTCAAAACATGAAAAAAAGGATTTCTTTTCTACTATTTCAAACAGTATGTTAGTTGGGATGAATATGGTTATCGTTATTTTAGCTATGGTAATTGGTTATGTAGCTTTAACAGCATGTTTAAATGGGATTTTAGGATTTTTTGTAACGGGGTTAACAATTCAAAAAATCTTCTCCATTATCTTTAGTCCTTTTGCATTTTTACTCGGTTTATCAGGCAGTGATGCTATGTATGTAGCTGAATTAATGGGGATCAAAATAACGACGAATGAATTTGTTGCAATGATGGATTTAAAATCAAACTTAAAGTCGTTACAACCGCATACGGTTGCGGTTGCAACGACATTTCTAGCTTCTTTTGCTAACTTTAGTACAGTAGGTATGATTTACGGAACTTACAATTCATTATTTGGCGGAGAAAAATCATCAGTCATCGGTAAAAATGTTTGGAAGCTTCTTGTTAGCGGGATGGCTGTTTCTTTATTAAGTGCTATGCTCGTTGGGCTATTTGTATGGTAAATAATTTTTATAATAAAAGACACCCAAGCCAATTGAGTGTCTTTTATTATTATTTTCGAATTTGCCCATTTCCACGAATCACATATTTTGTAGAAGTTAATGCTGGAAGCCCCATTGGTCCTCTTACGTGTAACTTTTGTGTACTGATACCAATTTCCGCTCCGAATCCAAATTCGGATCCATCTGTAAAACGAGTCGATGCATTATGATAAAGTGCCGCGGCATCTACAGAAGTAAAAAACTTGCTGACGTTTTCCTCGTTTTCAGTAATAATTGCTTCAGAATGCATAGATCCATACGTATTTATATGATGAATCGCTTCTTCAACAGTGGAAACCACTTTCACTGCTAGTGTGAGAGATAAAAACTCAGTTTCCCAGTCTTCTTCTGTCGCAAGTAAGATAGAAGGATCAATCTCCACTGCTTTATTATCACCACGTAGCTCCACTCCTCTTTCCTTCAAGGAAGAAAACAACTCGCTACCATATTGCTCTGCCCACTTCTCATGAAGTACAATCGTTTCAATTGCATTACATACAGATGGACGCTGCGTTTTTGCGTTTATAATAATATCAAATGCCATTTGTTTATCCGCTGTTTCATCAATGAAAATATGACAATTCCCCGCACCTGTTTCAAGTACTGGAACAGACGCTTCCCTCACAACAGTATCGATTAATTGTTTGCCACCTCTTGGAATAAGAACGTCTAGATAATCATTCATTGTAAACAACTGCTTCGCGCTATCTCGCGTTGTATCTTCTATAAGCTGTACACTTTCTTGAGGTAAGCTTGTTTGTTTGAGCGCTCTGTGAATAACGGCAACGATGGCTTTATTAGAATGAATAGCAGAAGAACTACCACGTAATATGACTGCGTTTCCTGTCTTCAAACAAATTGTAGCAGCATCCACTGTTACATTCGGTCTTGCCTCGTAAATCATCCCAACAACACCAAGTGGTACGCGCATTTCCTGAATAGATAGTCCATTTGGCCTTTCCCATGCACTTACACATTCTCCTACAGGATCACGTAATTTAATTAGCTGCTTAATCCCTTCTGTCATATCAACAATACGCTGTTCATTCAGCATAAGGCGATCAAGGAGTGAATGAGAAAATCCTTTCTCCTTACCTTCTTCAATATCCCGTTTGTTTTCTTCTAAAATATAAGCTGTTTCTACTATCAGCTGATTAGCAATTGCAGCAAGTGCTTCATTTTTTTGATCTGTAGTTTTAAGCACAAGTTCTCTAGCAACCTCTTTTGCTTTTATCCCCTTTGCCAACACTTCATTCATTTTTATTTCCTCCTTTTTAAAGTGAAACCCAATGATCCCTATGGATGACTTCATAACTATGTCTCTCGCCTCTTACTTGAATATGTTGGCTTTGCATACCTTTTACATCTCTTAGTTCCTCTGCACTATATGTGCATTGTCCTTTTCCTATTACGCGCCCTTGTTGCGTTACAACCTCTACAACTTCACCCACTTGGAAAAATCCTGATACATTCGTAACACCAGCTGGAAGTAAACTCTTCCCATGCTGAATGATGGCAGTAGCTGCCCCAGCATCTACTTCGATTTGTCCGCTAACAAGCGAATGCAAGGCAATCCATTGCTTGTTCATCTTCATTTCTTTTTGAGGAGCATTACCAACATACGTTCCATCACCCTTACCCTTCAAAACATCTACAAACTTTTCCTGTCCACGTCCTGTTCCGATAAATACACTCACACCAAGAGAGAGTGCTGTCTTTGCAGCATCGATTTTTGATTTCATACCGCCAGTCCCAAGTTTTGAGCCAGCATCTCCTGCAAGAGAAGAAATTTCTTCCGTAACTTCAGGAAGAAAATAATATTTTTTTGCATCCGCATTTTTCTGAGGATTTTTGTCATATAACCCGTTCACATCCGTAAAGATCATAAGCATATCCGCCGAAACAAGCCCGCTTACTAAAGCTGACAGCATATCATTATCACCGAACGTTAGCTCCTCTAAAGAGATGGAATCATTCTCATTAATAATTGGAAGAGCGGAACGGTTTAATAATTCTCCTAACGTAGCGTAAGCATTACTATATTGTTCTTTTCTAGAAAAATCACTTCTCGTCAGCAAAAGTTGCGCAGTAACGATGCCATATTTACGGAATTCCTCCGTGTACGCCTGCATTAACAAACTTTGTCCGACAGCTGCTGCAGCCTGTTTCCCTTTAATCGTTACAGGTCTGCTAGGATATCCTAGCGCTGAAAAACCTGCAGCGACGGCTCCAGATGTAATTAACACAACCTCGTGCCCATCTTCTTTCAACCGAGCCAATGCGGCAACGTGATCTGAAAGCTGTTCTGTAGAGATGCCTCCGTGACTATCTGCCAAGGAACTACTCCCAATCTTTACAACAACTCGTTGTTTTTTCACTTTTTTATCCCCCAAGTCTAAAATCAAAGTTTTTTATAAATTACACTTCATTCACTTTGTAACTATATCTATTCTCATCAATGCTGCACTGAAGTATTTAAGAGCAAAATAAAAATGACCGCCTCGCCCTTAATAAAATAAAAAGGACGAAACGGTCATTGTTCCGCGGTACCACCTTAATTGATATACATAGATATCCACTTGGTGCCTATAACGCAGGCGAACGCCTAAACTTTCATTTAAGACTCAGGGATAGGTTCGATATATTCTATACGAGGAATCTTTCAGCCGGTGAATTCCACTCTCTTTCGCAAGAAGACATATGTACTAATTCCCTTCAACGATTTTCAATCTAATTTTTTTATATTATGCGATATAGTTCGATTCGGTGTCAAGAGGTATTTTTAAAAATAAATAGAGCCACAAGTTATTTGTATGAAATTATTGCCCTACTGAATGAAAATACAAAATGATATAAGTTTAACTCATATTCATAAACATAAAACCTTACATTATAGTGTATATATTTACATAATGTCGAATATAATTAATTTTTATCTTTTAGTGTTGCAAAAAGGAATATATTCTCTTAGAATGTTTCTTTATATTGCACAGGGATGTTATTCTTATTCTAAGAAAATAATATCAAACCGATATAATTGATTATAAAAGGAGCAAGATTGAGTTATTATGGATAAACAAATTGGATTCATCGGTTGCGGAAATATGGGAATGGCTATGATTGGCGGAATGATAAACAAAAATATAGTGTCTTCAAATCAAATTATTTGTTCAGATTTAAACACTGCTAATTTAAAAAATGCTAGTGAAAAATATGGGCTAACTACAACTACCGACAACAATAAAGTAGCTAAAAATGCTGATATTTTAATTTTATCAATCAAACCAGACCTATACGCATCAATAATTAATGAAATAAAAGAAGTAATCAAAAACGATGCTATCATCGTTACGATCGCTGCTGGGAAAAGTATTGAAAGTACTGAAAATGCATTTAATAAAAAAGTAAAGGTTGTAAGAGTAATGCCTAATACTCCTGCTCTTGTTGGAGAAGGAATGTCTGCATTATGCCCTAATGAAATGGTGACAGAAAAAGATTTAGAAGATGTACTAAACATTTTCAATAGTTTTGGTCAAACAGAGATCGTAAGTGAAAAATTAATGGATGTTGTAACATCTGTAAGTGGTTCTTCACCAGCTTATGTATATATGATTATAGAAGCGATGGCAGATGCTGCTGTACTAGATGGTATGCCAAGAAATCAAGCATATAAATTCGCTGCTCAAGCTGTGTTAGGCTCTGCAAAAATGGTACTAGAAACAGGAATACATCCAGGTGAATTGAAAGATATGGTTTGTTCTCCTGGCGGAACGACAATAGAAGCTGTTGCAACATTAGAGGAAAAAGGATTACGAACAGCGATTATTTCAGCTATGCAGCGTTGTACGCAAAAGTCTGTTGAACTATCTGGTCAAACTAAAAAATAAAACTATAAAAGAGATTACGTTAGCTATGAATTCACATAATTTTAATTAAAAATTCACTACATGATAAACGGCCAAACTCATATAAAATTGAGCTTGGCCGTTCCACTTTTTAATTATATTAAAATAATTTCATTCGAATTTTCTTTAAAGGTTCTGTTTTATCCCTTACCTATTCCCTACTATGATTGTGTAATTTTATTAGAAACTAATAATTTTTCAATGCATTTCGGTAACATATCTAATAGTGTTTCAAATGCGTAGTTTACATCTAGACGTTCTGTCCATTGATGTGCATCTTTTCCTACCGGCCCCATATTTAATACTGGAACATCAAACTCTTCTAATTCCTGAAGCGGAATTGAATAACCTTTATCCCATAATGGCATATTGTCTACAAGCGAACTCATTGAATCTAGTGGATACTGCAAGCCTACATAGCTTAAATCTGAAATCCCCCCAAAATAATTTTGGTTTTCAAATGTAATCTTATGATTGTAGTGTGCATACTTTTCCATTTCTACAACTACCTCTTTTATTAAAGGATTGTTGCGTGAACTCACAGCTGGATAGTACGGCGGAGCGAAGAAAAGTACAATCATCGGTGCCTTTTCTTTACATAAAATCGCTAATTTATCTACTAAATCAATCGTTACCGCACGATCATCTTTATCTTCTCTATTTTTTATAATATTAGATTGAATATGATTTATTTTTTCTTGTCCATGTTGCTCAATTGCATATGTGATAAGCTCTTCATACGTTAATACATTTACTTTGAGATTAGGTGGTATAAATGGATTATATTTAGAAAAACGATATGCATGTTTTTCATACGACTCTTCTATTTTCTCTGCTACTTTCGTTACTTTTTGACGTAACAATGAAACTACATCTGTCATTGATTTTTCTAATAAAAACAAATTAAATAATGTAACTGCACGATGCGGAATTTGTACAGAATAATCCTCCTTTAAGTCCCTTTGAAGTAAGTTAGTTGGCGGAGGACTCGCTTCCCCTTCTACAATATCACAAAGGTCTGTGTTTAACTCTAATTCTGCTGTTATTAATGAAGCCATATAACTCCCATTTAACCCTGCAAAAGGTTCACCTACATGTGTCTCTTTTCCATAGCAAAGAAAACCAGGTAACACTTTACCAATAGAGCCAGTGTAAATATACTTATTTTGGTCACCAGGATGTCTTGAAAACATAGGCTCTGAGTTTAAGACCGTTTTATAATCTAAGTTATGCTCTCTAGCTAAATCTAACAGTCTCGGAACAGCGGCCCTCATCCCTACAGAATTCACTTCTTCATCTGGTACAGCCAATAAAAGAACATTCCCATCGAATCTTCCTTCACATGCTTGTTCAATCATTGCCATTTGTAATGCTAGACCGCATTTCATATCCATTGTTCCTCTACCAAACAGCCATTCCCCATGTTCTATATCTTCACGCACATGGTCTGGAAGTTCATCTTTATGAGAATAAAACATAGATGTTAACTTTTTAGGATTAAATGCATCTTCTTTCCACACTCCGTAATCTTGTACATCTACAACATCAAAGTGACTTACTAGAATTACAGTATTTTTTGTACTATCTTTTTTCTTTACTAGTGCTGTAACAAAATATCGTCCGTCCCCTGTCGGATTTTTTTGTAAATGATGCGGGTTTTCTTTGAAATACTGTAATTCAGATAATTGTTCCACAACAAAGTCTGGCAATATTACTTCAGCTTCTGAACCGGTAATACTAGGAATTTCAACAAGACTGCTTAATAATTGAATCAATTGTTCTTTTGATTGCCACTTTGACATATAAATCCCCCTATTTTTCCGCATTATGAAAACGAATTCCAGTATATGAATAAAAAATGACGACAGCTATCAAAATTATAGTTCTGATGTACTGCCGATTTTTATTGATATTTCATGAGCTGCTTGTTTTACCTTGCTAATAAGAAAAGATAGTCGATCATCATTAATACGATGACTAATTAACCCAACACTTAATGCTCCTACTACTTTATGATTAAATCCGATAATAGGTGCAGCTACTGAAGCTGTCCCTTCTGTTTTTTCACCATAACTGACAGCATATCCTTCATTTTTTATTTGCTTTATTTGATTAAGAAGAATTTGCTTTTGTTCTGGTAATGAAGAAAGTAAATGTTCTACAATATGTTCCATTTCATTCGTTTTCATATTGGCAAGCATCGTTTTATTTGCGGCACCAATTGAAAGTGGAATTTGTTCCCCTAGATTATCGATAACTCGAATTTTTAAAGGACTATCAATTCTTTCAATGATAATAGAATGTGTTCCGTTTGGAATATTTAAATAGACACTTTCTTCGACTTCAAAGGCCAACCGCTTCATCACTTCTCTTGCAACTGATCTGTAGTCTACCTTCTCCAATTGACGTAACCCTATTTCCATCCACATTGGTCCAATTTTGTACTGTTTTGTCTCTGGTATTTGTGTAACTAACCCATGCTCCATTAGAGAGTTAAGTAATCTATGTACTGTACTAACTGGGAGATGTGTTCCATCTGCTATATCAGAAATAGCCCAATACTCTTTTTCATTTGTAGAATTCAATAATTTAATAATACTTATCGCTCGATCAATGGACTGTACCATAACTCGCCTCAACTTTACTCGTAGTATGTTAGTACGTTTAATTAACTATCAATTTAGCAAACATTCGAAATGAAATCAATCTATTTATTCAATTTTCTAACAATAAAAATATATCACTAACAACGAATTGAAAACGCAAACAAAAAAATATTGACTTTTCTTTTTAATTATCTGAAAATTATAACGAGATTTCACATCACGGAATACATTCCATAATACGGAAAAACATCAAACTTTATTCTATCAACTACGAAAGTGAGGAAAACAATGGCGCAAGTAAACAATACAAACAATGAATTAAAACGTACGATGAAAAGTAGACACTTATTCATGATTGCACTCGGTGGTGTGATTGGAACGGGGTTATTTAACGGATCTGGCTTTATAATAAGTCAAGCTGGACCTGGTGGATCCGTACTTGCCTTTATGGCCGGTGGATTATTAATGTATTTCGTTATGCTATGTCTTGGTGAACTCGCTGTAGCCATGCCTGTTTCGGGTTCTTTCCAGGAATATGCCACTAAATTCATCAATCCTGCAACTGGCTTTACAATCGGATGGTTGTATTGGTTAAGCTGGGCGAATACGACCGGTCTTGAATTTACAACTGCCGGTATTACAATGCAGCGCTGGTTTCCTGATATTCCTGTTTGGGTTTGGTGTTTAATATTTGGCGTTACAATCTTTACTATTAACGCATTATCTGCTCGTAGTTATGCAGAAACAGAATTTTGGTTTTCAAGTATAAAAGTATCTGCCATTATAGCTTTTATAATTCTTGGTGGCGCCGCTATGTTCGGCTTTATTGATTTAAAAGGCGACGAACCAGCTCCACTCCTTTCAAATTTCGTAAATCATGGTGGTTTATTTCCGAATGGACTTGCAGCTATTCTATTAACAATGGTTACAGTCAATTATTCCTTCCAAGGTACAGAGCTTGTCGGAATCGCAGCAGGTGAAAGTGAAGATCCAGCAAAAACTTTACCTCGTTCTATTAGAAATATTATATGGCGCACAATGTTTTTCTTCGTCTTAGCAATCTTTGTTCTTGTTGCTTTAATTCCTTGGGAAGAAGCAGGACTCACAAAGAGCCCATTCGTTGCTGTTTTTGATAATATCGGTATTCCATATGCAGCTGATATTATGAACTTTGTTATTCTTACTGCTGTTCTTTCTGTTGCAAACTCAGGACTATACGCTGCTACTCGAATGCTTTGGTCTTTATCAAAAAACGAAATGGCTCCAGCATTTTTAAAGAAATTATCATCACGTGGGATTCCTCTCAACGCTTTAATCATGACAATAGCTATTTCTGCTTTTTCTCTTTTAACAAGCGTCGTAGCTGCTGAAACGGTTTACTTATGGTTAATTTCCATTTCTGGAGTCATAACAATCATTGTTTGGATGTCAATTTGTGTTTCTCAATTCTTTTTCCGCAAACACTATTTAGCTGAAGGTGGAAAATTAGAAGACTTGAAGTTCAGAACTCCACTCTATCCCCTTGTACCAATTCTTGGTTTTGGATTGTATGGCATTATATTAGTAAGTCTTATCTTTATCCCAGATCAAAGACTAGGCATTTATTGTACTGTACCATTTATCATCTTTTGCTATACCTACTATCACTTTAAAGTTAAGAAAAGAATTGCAACTAACACTCAAAGTGAAACTAAAATTAGCGAAACTTCGTAATATTGCACGATACAAAAAAGACAACACGTGGCGTTTCACTTCATGTGTGGTCTTTTTTTCATTATTTAAATATGAGTTCACCTGAATTTAATGGATTTTTCTCTTCTCCTACAAAAGTAGTAAAAATTTCATTTGAACTTGCTACCTCAGTTGGATTTATCGTATTTCAATTTCGATATAATAATAAATAGGTATATCAGATATAGCTGTACATTATTAGAATTACATTCATTACTCAACTGGTAGTTACCAAGAAAGAAAGGAATGATCATAATGATACAGAACATATACGAGACTCATTTACATGTAAGAAATTTAGAAAAAGCGATAAATTTCTATCAAAACAAGCTAGGATTAACGTTAGCAAGAAAACTCTCCAAAAGAAGAGTGGCTTTCTTTTGGGTCGGAGAAAATAAAAAACAAATGCTTGGACTATGGGAAGTAAATAATATCGAAGACTTTGAGCTGAAACATTTTGCTTTTGGTGTAAATTTAGAGTTTTTAATGACTTCTAAAGCGTGGTTAGAGGAGCGTGGAATAGAAGTGATAGGAAGTCAAGGAAAAGGAAATCAAGAGCCAATTGTCCAAAGGTGGATGCCCGCTGCAAGTGTATACTTTCTAGATTGTGATAGAAATAAATTAGAATTCATTTCTATGTTACATGACAATCCAGATGAATTAGAATATGCATCCTATTTAAGTGTATGGAATGCGGAACACCAAGAAAAATGAATGAAATTTCCGTTCAAGTCTTTTCTAATTTTTTAGATATACTGTTGTACGATCCCCCTTTTGCTATTAATTTTCGTCGGATTTATGAACAGTTATCGTAATAGAAAATTCATGATAACTCCACTTGTTAACATAATGCATTTATTGTCATCTTGCATTTGTACTTACGTACGAGCAATTCCTAATCTGCTTCAATTATAATTTGAATCATTTAATTTTTCTTCTTATCTGGCATCTACTTTTGAAACAAAAACTCCCCTTAAATCGAAAATGATTAAGGGGAATTTTATATACGATGCAATTATAGTTCAGATTTCACCCGAACAGAAACATTATTTTTAATTATATTTTTGACATCTTTAAAGCTAACAAAATTGTTACTTTTCTCATCCCAAAGACGGAAACGGAGTGAACGCAAGCTTGTAGCAAGCGTAATCGTTGGTACATTTTTTAAAGGAAGGGTATTGTTGTGTGCCTCTTCTAGTTTATAGTTAGGTACTCTTGGACTTAAATGGTGAACATGATGAAATCCAATATTACCCGTTAGAAATTGCAAAATTTTTGGAAGTTTATAAAAAGAACTTCCCTCCACTGCCGCTTTCACATATTCCCACTCTTTATCTTCTTCAAAATAAGAATCCTCGAATGTGTGCTGTACGTAAAACAGCCAAATCCCTATTGAACCTGCTATTAAAAATATAGAACCATGTACTAAAAGAAACGATTGCCATCCAATTGCCCAGCAAAGCATCCCTATAATAGCAACGATTAAAATATTCGTTAAATAAGTGTTCATACGTTCTTTTTTTCTAGCACCTTTTCGGTTAAATCTATTTTTAAGCAAGAAAACATAAATCGGGCCTAACCCAAACATAACGAATGGATTGCGATATAAACGATATGCTAAACGGAGTCTAAATGGTGCTGCTACATATTCATCTACTGTAAGCGTCCAAATATCCCCTGTACCCCTCTTATCCAAATTACCACTCGTAGCGTGGTGAATAGAATGCTCATGCCCCCACTGATCAAATGGGAATAATGTTAAAACACCCATACACGTTCCAACTATTCTATTTGCACGTCGACTTTTAAAGAATGAATAATGGGTACAATCATGAAAAATAATGAAAATCCTTGTCATAAATCCAGCGGCTAACAGTGCTGGAACTAATGTTAACCAATAAGAAACTGACAAACTTTTATAAGCAAGGTACCATAAAATAATAAATGGCACGATTGTGTTAATCAGTTGCCAAACACTTTTTTTAATCGTTGATTTTTCAAAAGGAGCAACTTGTTTTTTTAAATTTTTAGTATTTTCTAAGGTCATTGTTCTAATTCCTTTCCTTTTTGTTGCTAATTCATATTATAGCACACTATTAGTATCAGGTGTTAAAAGTAGCTATAATAAATATTTTATACTATGAAAATCTCTTTTTTCTTACTCATTACTTACAAATTTCTTACGTCCAAAATAGCTTCTATAATTGGACAGACGGAACATTTTATGTATCAAAGAAACTTCGTATTTTTCCAATAAGTACATAAAAAACAGCGAGTTTTTTCACAAGAAGAAAAAAGCTGCAATCAGTCAGTTTCACCGACTTATCGCAGCTTCTCTTCTTTTTACCTTATTTTATCGATGAAGCCAAACTGCACCTGCAGACTTGTCTTCAGCTTGGCCTACCACTTCAAACTTCAGTCCTAGCTTCGGTAACTTACGTCCTGCATCAGGAATAACGCTGTTGATGTATTGCTTAGAATCATCAAATTTTGCCACTCCTGGTAATCCTTTATAATCGAAGATACCGCGTGTTGGTGAATTTACTTTCCATGCTGGCGTTTGATCAAATGAGAATGCCGCATCGGCAATTTGATAACGTGTACTGCTCTTCACAGTAGGTTGTCCGTTTAATGTCCCTACAATTGCCTCTGGATGAGAATCTACTACTCCTAAGAACCCTTCACCTGGATGAACGCCTACCCAGTTATCTGTAAAGCTTTGATCCGCATACCATACAACCATTCCTGTATTAAACACTGGGCCACGTGCATGTTGTAACGCAGTGTCAGACCCAGCGTAATTTCTCCACTCTACATAGTAATTATGTTTTTTCTGTTCAAATCCATTAGACACAGTAAAGCCTTTTAGCGTCATTGCTGGCTGACCTTCTGCATCATCAGAGAAAACAACTTTTCCATCTACAGTTAAGGCTGCATTATCTAACGCAAATCCTTTATAAGCTACTGCAATATCTGTTAAGTACTCAAATTGCAGTTTTACTTTTTTTCCTTTGAATTGGCTTAAATCGTATGATTTATCAACCCACTTACCATCAGTTGTATCCGCGCCGCCTTTTATATCTTTTTCGCCCATTCTATCAATGCGTGTCTTCGTTCCATCTTCTGCAATCGCATATACGTCAAGGAAATCATACTTCGCTTCAAGTTCGTAAAATGCCTTATAATCGAACTTAGCATCCTTTGCATTTGTTAAGTCAAATACTGGTGTCTCAAGTGTTGTATGAATGTCATTTCCTTTTGTACTGTAATAGAACTTCTTACCAAACGCTGATTCGATATTTTTTATATCTTTGTCCGGCAAGTTAACACGAACAATTCCAGGTCGTTTAGATTTTGTAGTACTTTGATCTACATATGTTGCAACACCGATTCCTTTGCTAAGTTTGTCATAATCTACTTCAAGAATATTCGCCCAGTTCCCCTTCATATTCTTTTGGAAAAACTCTTTATTTTGTGGCGAGAAACTCGTTGGCTCTGTTCCTGCAATTTTTCCAGCCCAGCTACCACCACTCATAATAGACCATGACTCAACAGGTTCACCTTGTCCTGAGTACTTTGTATCATATTCATCTGGTAAGCCTAAATCATGGCCATACTCATGTGCAAACACACCAACTGCTCCGTCTTCAGGCTCGATTGTATAATCATATGCAGCCATCTTTCCGCCCCAGTTCGAAACAGAAGATTTCGTGCCATCAATTGCATATGGTTTTGAACCTAGTTTTGAACGATGTGACCAAATCGCATCATCTTTCAATTTACCGCCGCCAGCTTCTTGACCAACGCCAGCATGTACAACCATTAAATGATCAATAATGCCATCTGGCTCATTTTTATTTCCATCACCATCTTGATCGTATTGATCAAATTGGTCATAGTCTGCTAAATTGATTCCTTTTGCTACCGCTGCTTTTAATGCTTCTTTCACAAAATCTTTTGGTCCTAAAGGCCCCTTGTTATCATGCCCAGTACCCGCATCAGCACCATAATCTGATGCTTTTCCTGGAACAGTAAGCCATTCTGTTACAGTCCCATCAACTGTATAGCTACCACCAGATTGTTCTTCATAATATTGCTTAAATGTGTTAATTTTCGATCCATCAAATAAAGTAAATGGTTCATCACCAAATAACATTTTTTGATAATGTTCACGATTAAAGTCCTTAGAATACATGTATCCTGGCTCTTGATCAATATTGTTATGCTTAAAATCGCTAAATTCTACAAGTAAAACAAGTACTTTATCTTTTCGAACAGCTCCATTGTATTCTTCTTGCTTCGCTGATGTAGTAGGTACTTTTCCATTTAATTTCCCAGGGTTCAATGCTGCACCTTGTCCAGCTACTGGGCCTACTTCAGGCTGCTGCGCCTGTTCATTTTCCCTCATTTTTGCATCTTTTACTTTTTTCATAAAGTCAGAGGCTTCTTGCGTAAGACTATCTCCTGTTAAGATTTCTTTCCCAGGGTTTTCCCCTTTCTTTTTCTCAACATATTTTTCGACAGCCTTTGAAGTCTCAGCTTGTGATGCAGATTGATCAATTACCCCCCGTTGTTTTAGCGCTTCAGCCAAACGCTCCTCCGGTATTAAGTGCTCATCTATTGGTAGAGATGATGTTGGTGTCTCAGCATACGCTGCGTGACCTCCAAAAGCAAACGTACTACTTAGTACTGCTGCTGTTGTTAATACCGCTAATGGTTTTAATTTCTTTTTCTTTTTCAATGTATTTCCTCCCCAGTGTCTGCAAATTATCGTTTTTTGCCGATAACAACATAATATTCGTTATAATACGAATATTCAATCTTTTTCAACAAATAAAATGTTGAGAAATATTTTTTTATGCAGGGTGAAATACATAAGATATAAAAACAAACAGACTCTCCTATAAATAACAGTGAACTTTTATATGTTCTTAGTTACAATCAAAATCCAGTAAATCTGGGATTCATACTTTTTTAATAAAAATAAGAATTAAATATTTTCTATACTATTTAATCTATGGATTACCATATTACTCACTATTCTCATTATTACAAGCTAATAGTGGTTCGTACATCATTATAGCGTGATTCTCTGTTACATATTGATCTTCTATTAACTGTTTCTGTTGATTATATACTTTACGTTGAATCACATTATGTCGTATATAACCGCCCCAGTATGCCGGTTGAATTGAGTGTTCTTTCTCATACACTTCATATTGATAAAGTTGCGGATAGACTGTTCTCCATTCACCAACTAAATGTTCATCTGTCATATAAAGGTGAAGTTGATACGGTTGGTCCGTTTCATTTTTAATTTGTAAATCCAAATAGTTATAGGAACAAGTCGCCCCACTCCCAAACGGTTGAGTTCGCCTAGAGTCAGGAAAGACATCAAAGCTATGACGATATCGTTCTGTTACTGTCAGTGGTGTATGTAAAGTCATCCAATATATTAAATTCGAAAGCTGACAAAGACCTCCTCCAATACCTGTTTGAAAAGATCCGTAATGTAATACCATACCTTCTACATACCCTTTTTTCCTCGTTGGCTTACCTATTAAACGCCAGTAAGAAAATGTTTCTCCCGGTCTAATGACGATACCATTTAGTTTTTTAACAGCAATTTTCAAATTAACAACCTTATTCTGTTGATACCACATATCTACATCTTTGAGCTTACGAAGTAATATCGTTCGGTGCTGAATTGCTGTACAAGGTAGCTTTTCTTGTTGGAACCTTTTTGCATATGTTTTTCCATCTGCCAACCACTGAATGTACCTCTTTGTAGAGTAATACCACTTCCCTAGCATAATGCGATACTTAGACCGCTGTTTAGGACGTAAGTGCACTATATTCATTTTATTCCCTCTCTCTTTCTTCAAGTAAATTCTAATATATTTCTAATCCAATAAACTACAGTTTTCTTAGCTGCATAATAATTTCCGCAAAAAAATAATAAATTTACTCTAGTGGAGATTTTATTTTGATGATTGCTTTATAATTATATAAAACTGAGCTTCAATACAATAAATTGAAATAAACATATTATAAATATAACGGATAACCTTAAATAAAAAATAATGAACATTAAAGAAATTCTAAAGTATTAATATATTTTTCGTAAATATTAATTGATAACACATTAGACTTTACTATATGTATAACTTCTTATTCTACAAAATGAAATTTTTTAATGTAAGAAAAAATATAATTTCCCTTTAACATTTATACAAGTCTCATATGGAAAACTTTACAAAACAATTCGAACACTTACATTTAGAATAAACACAAAAAATTGCCACCAGTTAGCTTAACTGGTTGGCAATTTTTTAACGAGAATGCTTTACAAATAGTTGAATTGCTTCTTCTGGTACATAGCACTTTCCATTACTCTCTACAATAATACTTCTTAATTCATACCCTTTACCATTGATACGAATTATATTTTTGTTACCAAATAATTGTGCTTCTACTTTATTATGTTTTACTACGAGTAACGGGTTTGCTCCTTCGATTTTGTCGGCTGTTACAGTTGCACCGATTTTCTTAAAGGCTTGTTCACTCTCTAAAAATATTTTATTCGTTACTTCTTCTAAGTTAAAGCCCATCGCTTTCGCCATCGTCTTCGCAATGTCTGTATTTTGGATTAAGCCTTCTGGTTTTTGAGGTCCATAAGAATGTAAGAATACATCCTCACCTGTATGTCCTCCTGTCGTAAAGCCGATATTTGCACGATTAGCCAACAATGTAGTAAGAATTCGTCCTACATCCATTTTCTTTTTTGCCACTTTTAATTTTTCTTTTTCATCATGAGTTAGATTATCCAAACCGTATAGTTTAGCTACATCTTCTACATTTGATAAATCAGATTTCAGTTTATTTATAGTTCCTTCAAGTGTCATTTTCGCCTTTTTCAATGGATCAATGTATGCAGAAACCGGTGTAGTATTGTATCCTTTTGTCGTATTCCTATTCCCTATAGAGATGCCGCTGTTACCATGATCAGTTAAAGCGATGAGCATCGTATCCCCATCTTTCTTCGCAAATTGTAACGCCTTTGCTACCGCTTCATCAAATGCCAATACATCACTAATCATCCCAATTGGATCATTAGCATGAGCTGCCCAATCAGGCTTACTACCTTCTACGAATAAAAAGAAGCCATCTTTATCTTTTGATAATGTTTGAATTGCTTTTTCTGTCATTTGAGAAAGTGTTGGTTGTTCTGGATTTGTTGCTATACGATCCATATCAAACGCAAGAGCATGATGTGAGAAAGAGCCCCAAATTTTATTAGATTTGGAGTTCAATAACGCATCTTTCGTTTCAACGAAATCGTATCCTTTGTCTTGAATCACCTTTACTAAATTTTCACCATCTTTTCGGATTCCATTACTTTTCATAGGTAACAGCGCCGCTTTTCCCCCGCCTAATACGACATCTATATTTTGATATACTTGCTGCTTCGCAATTACGTCAAAATGTTTGCGATTGACATGGTGAGCGGAGAATCCGGCTGGAGTAGCATGCTGAATTTCAGATGTAGCAACAATGCCAGTTGCACGACCAGTACATTTTGCGCCTTCTAATACGTTTGCGACCGGCCGTAACTTTTCTTCTTCTTTTATTGGCTGTAAGCTAGGCGAACTTACAATAGAAGGTAATACACCTACATATCCTGAATTCGATTTATTTCCAGTTGCTAAAGCTGTTGCTGCTGGCGCTGAGTCTGTAATAGCTGATTCCGCCGAAAACGTACGAACACCTCCTGTTACAATTTGATCTAACGTAAGCGGTGCCCCTTTATACCAGCGAGCCAATGTTGTCGCCGTTGAACTCGTTCCGTCCATAACCATCATAATTATATTTTTAGGCTGGTGTTCTACTTTTTTCACCTTAGCTTTGGCCGCATGATAATTCATCATACTTTCCATACTTAATACGCTTACTATTATAGCTCCCACCAATAGTAACTTTTTCATCTTCACACCATAATTCAACATGATTGTTCCTCCATAAACTTTGCATTCATTTCAATACACCTTATTTCCTTTTCCATACCAAAACCTACATATGTTTTATTAGTTCCCAATTCTCATAAAGCTAACAATAGTTACTTTCTCTTTCTTTAATTAAATATCGATATGTATCATTTATCTTATAAAAAAGATTTAACATCCTTTTCATTAATTACTTGTTTAACAATAAATCCTCGATTAAAAGAAATAAAGATTTATTGTTAAACAATAAATTTCATGTTAAATTAATAAGATATTAAATAAATGAGGTGCTTTTTATGAAACAAGGATCCACACTCTTTTTAAAGACCGTTGTAATTCTGATCGGAATCCCCGTTCTTGCTATGTGCATTTTTTTAGTCCCTAAAATAGGAAATTTTGCCGCAGAATTATATCCAGATATTGCATATATTAAATATCTTGTATTTATCAATTTATACGCAACAGCAATACCTTATTACTTCGCACTGTACCAAACATTTAAGCTTTTAAACTATATTGATAAAAATAACGCATTCTCAGAGCTATCTGTTCAAGCTTTAAAAAATATTAAGTACAGCGCATTGGCAATTAGTGTATTATATGTATTAGGTATGCCACTTTTCTATCTCGTGGCAGAGAGAGATGACGCCCCTGGCATTATTATTATCGGAATGATTATGATTTTTGCTTCAATGGTAATCGCGGTCTTTGCTGCCGTTCTCCAAAGACTATTAAAAGATGCTATAGATATAAAATCAGAAAATGATTTAACGGTCTGAGGTGAATAATATGGCAATTATTATTAATATTGATGTAATGTTAGCAAAAAGAAAAATGAGTGTAACAGAACTTTCGGAGAAGGTTGGAATTACAATGGCTAACCTTTCTATCTTGAAAAATGGAAAAGCAAAAGCAGTCCGTTTTTCAACTTTAGAAGCAATATGTAAAGCATTAGAATGCCAACCGGGGGATATTTTAGAATATCAACCTGAAGATACCGAGTAAAAAGAGTCCTTCATATGAGTAATGGGTTCAGTGTAGGAAGAGAAAAATGCTAATAACCATTAGGAATAACAAACTAAAACGCTCAGAAGATATTCTGAGCGTTTTTATTTCCTTCTTCAACTAAAGCACCAGTTAGTGTAAAAAGCTATTTCACCATTTGTATGGCTAACTTATCTTTTAACATTGACCTATATGAGTCAATTTCATATTTTGTATTATTGATTTTTTCTTTTTTCATTTTTAACATATCGAATATTTCTAATTCTAAATTCCTTCTAGCTTCAAGAACTTTTATCGCTCCTTCTACACCTGAATGGTTATGTTCTTTCCCATAGCCTTGGTTAGTGTAATAGTCAATAATTCCTGTGGACCATTCTGGAGTTCTTTCTTTTAACGCCTTCCTAAATGAAAATTCAAGATTATCTTGTTCTACATACAATAACATTGGATTTAAATTCTCTATGATTTTTGCAACTTTCATTACATAATTTATTATTTTTTCTTTTTGTTCACCATATTTAATCATCCCAATAGTTAATGGATTTTGTATGAAACAACATTCAAAGATATAAACCTTATTGTCTTCTAGAGCGGTTTCAGCAAAGTCATTCCATTTGTCAGCAATTAATTCAACATTTTTATCGAATGGTAATTCGTATATATCATTTTTTAAAATAATGTTAAATAATTCGTCCGAAAACTGGTCACCAAACTCATTTTTTATCTTTCTGTATGGTAATAAATAATTGCTTCCTTTTTTTAGCACTTTCTTAAGGAGCACTTCTTTAAAACCTCCACTGTTAGATAATAATCTATCGAACTCAAATTTATTAAAACAAGATACACCATCATAGTCGGCTGGGTGGTTCAAATTTCCCTCTAAAAATAGTTCAACTTCAATTTTATTTTGGATTAGAATTTCATTTATTAGCTTTGCAGTGGTTGATTTTCCAAATCCAGGTAACCCTTCTACTATTATTAGTTTTGTATTCATAGTTATAAATGCCTTCCTTCAAAGTATTTAACTAAGATTAAAAAAATCACTTACTCCACTGCAATCACCCCTTCAAAATATGATATTTACCATTTCCTTTGAAAAAACCTTCTTAAAGTAACCTGACTGTTAGTTTAAGAACATTTTTTCATAATCTCTACAACTATTTTAACATAAATTTTCCATTTATCTTTTTATTTAGAACACTATTTAACTATATAAAAGTGCTTAAACACTATAATAACAATAAAAAAAGGGTGCTAAATCATATGTGATTTACATCCCTAATTTGTGTGTTATTTTATATTTTCTCTCCCGTAACTGAACCCGATATCATACGAGAAGGACTCTTTTTATTACACATTACGGCGCAAAACTAATTTGACCAGTAAACAATAGGATAATTGCTATGATCCAAAATATAAAAAATGATGAGGACAGTATTAATGAAAGAATAGCAATTCCCTTCTTCTCTGTTCTTTTCGTCATTGTGATTATTGAAAGCATGATACCTACACCTGTCAGGGCAATTGTAATATAATCTCCAACTATATTACCTGCATTGGCTATCCTTGTTGGCGTTATAAAAACGAATAGAAAACACAAAATGCCGATGAGTAAAGATACATAACTTATTATACTATACTTCTTTTTAGGAACTATTTCAGTTTTCATACTAACCCCACCCCTTCTATATAGCTATGAGTTCATATTAACATGAATAACCATAATTTGGTTAAAACAAACTGGCCACTTCCTTATTAAAGATGGACGATTATCCTTTAACCTCTAGTAATTATTATATACAGAAAATAAAGTGAAACTTTAATCAGTGGAGGTTTTGTTCACCCTCCACTGATTATTAGTTGTAGCAATCAGGCTGCCCGTTATTGCGGAATAAAATGAAAGAGTTCTAAAAAATAAAGACTGTACCTTTAAAATGAAAGATTCAGTCTTTATTAATAACTTTTTTTATAAAGAAAACTCTCTATCACTCACTATCTTAAAAAACTCCGAGTAATGTGATAAAGAATAATCCGCTACATCACAATCACCTTGAAACATACATGTTGAAATACCTAATTCTTTTGCAGGTAATAAATCTAATTCTCTATCTCCAATAGCTAAATCAATATTATGTTTTTTATGTAAATGATTATAAGCTAAAGAGTTGGGCTTTCGGGGAAAGCCATCGTCAATTGTAACCATATCTACAAAGTATTTTTCCCAGCCGTAATATTTTAAAATGTTCATAACCCCTGCCCTATGTTTATGGGTCATAATCACATTTTTATCTGCAAATTTCAAAACCTCTTCGACACCTGCAAAAGGTTTCATATCTTTTGGCGTGAATTTCTCCTTCAAAACTTTAATTTTTTCTTCCTGCTCGCATGAAATATTATAATACTGAATTGCATGAGAGTATTATATTTTTAAGTTTTTGTATATTTCTTGTTTTTCTACTGAGTCACCTAATATTTCAGAAAGCATCATTGTATATGCAGGATACGTATCAAATAACGTCCCATCAAAATCCCATAAAATATTCATTCTATTCACCTTCTATTTTCAAATCATTCAATGACTAAATCCGCCCTATCCCTCGGCAATTCCGTTTCTAAGTAATAATCCTCTGCTTTCCAATACCTATTTTCAAATTTTGAAAGGTTTTTCTGTGTCTCCTCACTCTCACGTAGAAACCTTGTCTCTCTTGGACAGTCCAAATAGACCATATAATGAAAGAAATCTCTCCATTCTTTTCGCTGCAGAAAAACTCCTTCAATAACAATTACCCCTACAATAGGAATCTGTACTTTTTCCATTTCACATATATCTGTTTCTTCATGAAAGAAAGGTAATTTCAATTTTGTTTCATGTTGTAGCTTTTGAAAAAATTTCTGCCTTAGCCATTCAATGTCCCATTGTAAATAATAATACTCGTACCATTCTTCATATCCAGTATGATATCGTTTATTACGCTCCACTATGTGATCATCAATATGGAAAATATGAAACGGAATGCCTTCTTGTTTCATATTTTCTTTTAAATTGGTTACGAATGTTGTTTTTCCAGATCGGCTTAAACCATCTATACCTAAAATGAATCTATTTTCCCTATGCTTCTTCATAATCGTTATAAGTTCGTTTGTGCTCATTACTTCTTCCACTCTTCTTTTAATAAAGAATATAAAATAGTATCATGAGCAACTCCATTTTGAATCATATGTTTTCGAAGTAATCCTTCTTCTTGAAATCCTGCTTTTATTAACAATTTTTGAGAAGATTTATTTTCTACATATACAACCGCTGCGATTCTTATTAGTTGCAGCATTTCAAATCCGTAAGCTAAAATCGCTTGTAATGCTTCCGATGCATATCCTTGTCCCCAATATGTATCATCTAATTCATAACCAATTTCAGCTCGTTTATGATTATTATTAATTAAATGAAATCCGCACGTTCCGATTAATTGGCCCGTCCCTTTTTTCTCGATTCCCCAGCGAAATACACTGCCCTCTTCATAACGATTTTTAAACGTTTGAATCGTTGTTTTCGCTTGCTCAATATTTTCAAAAGAATCCATTCCGAAATAACGTATAACTGATTCTTTCGAAAAATATTGGAACATCGTTTCTGCATCTAATAGTGTAAGTTCTCTTAATCGTAAACGTTCTGTTTCTAGTTTCGGAAATCCCATCTCTCTTTCTCCCTCTATTCTAATGAACTGCAAATTTCAATATAATTTCCATCTGGATCAGCAATGTAGGCAATTGTTTGCCCCCACGGTTTTACAATTGGTTCAACTAAAACCTTAATACCTTGTCCTCTAAATTGCTCAATCGTTTCTAATACATTCTCAACAACGAATCCTAATTCGAAATGAGAAGACTGTAATTTACCTTCTGTAAGCGGTAGTCCTGTTAATTCTTTCACATCTTGCCGCGTATTCATCGCTAAAATGGTAGTTCCAGTATTAAATTCAATATATGTACCGTGCTCTGCTTTTATAGGTAACTGTAAAATATCTTTATAGAATTTTAAACATTCCTCAAACTTTTCTACATATAAAATGATGTACTTCATTTTCAAATCCATTTTACATCCCCCTTTGTATCTATCCCTAAAATTTCGACAAAAGTCTCACAAAAACCTTGTTCCTTGTAGTAATGAGCAAAAAAAATGAGGCCGATTTCTCGGCCCCCCAGCTTATTGGCATAAAACAGGAGATTTGGTTTGGACATAACCAGTTCGTACTTTTATTATATTTTATTTTTTCTGAATTTTAAATACATTAAACACCTATTTATATTGAGAAAGTTTTTTGCTTGCATAAAATTAAAGATTTTAAGAAATGATACAAATGGAGGTGTATACATATGGAACCAATGCTATGTCCAAGCTGTAAAACGAATCGTACTCGCTTTAATATTCTTGAGCAACAAGTAAAACCAGTCAAAATAAATCCACAAACTGGTCAAGTAGAAGAAGAATACACAAATGAAACGATGAATGCTTTTCATATGGCCTATCAAGGACCTACATACCGTGTCCAATGTGCTGTATGCGGACTTGTTGAAAACCCTGAACAATTTATTAAACCTGCGCAAAATCAGTCTTTCTAATAAAAACATGATTATCCCTTGTAGAAATAGATTTTTCTATAAGGGATTTTTCCGTTTAATAACTTAATTAAAAATGTATTTCTTCCTTATTATATGTTAAAATTCGCACTCTTTTGCTAATATTCAAAAAAGGACAATACATCAAGTAATATTAATATTTAGGATTTCGGATCATTTTAACTAGTAGTTTATTATTAAGAATCATTTCTTATTCATTTATGATTTTTATTTGGTTATAAGATTTTAATACTTAACTAGTAGTTCTACACCTTAATTGCATAGTTTTTATTATGTAAAAAAGAGTGAGCAAATTAAGTTTATATAGAAACAAAAGAAGTTGATCCCGGTTTTCCCTCTCATCAACTTCTTTTAAACTCCACTCTTTATTATAATATTTCACTTTTTAATTTTTTGATTTTCCAAGAGAGTCTTATAAAAAAGTACATCCACATACAACCTGAAAGACCTGTCGTAACTTTCGCCCACATTGGCAATCTTGATTCCATCGGGCTTAAAAATAGGTTATACATTGATGGTAATATACTTGCTGATATAATAACAAGGAATAGCAATAATTCATTTAGTTTTTGTATCCTCGTCTCTTTTTCTGAGTAAATATCAGGCAATTCATTAACCTCTTCTACTTCTTTACAAAAATAATTCCATCTTGTGAAACTTGTTACGCGTTTCCAACCTGACATTTCGTATATTTCGAAATACTCTTGTTGTTGTTCTTTCGAATCTCTATAAACCAATCTAAAATCAGCTTTGTATATTACATCTTTTGGCTCAGTTTTCTGAAACGTATACATTAAATTATATTTTTGTAATGCCCAACCTTGCTGATGCATCTTTCGTAAAAAAGCTTCTTCTTTTTCTAAATTCCATGCCGTAAAAAATTTAAATACCCTTTTTGTCTCCATCTTCCATTCACTCCCCTAATATACTGTTTCCATTCTTTACAGACCGCTGTAATCTGTTGTACTCCAGTTCCAGTACTTCTCTCCCAAACGGCGTTAACTTATAGCACTTCTTTCTATCTGTAGAGGCAACTTCAACAATTAATTTTTCTTTAAGTAATTTCGTCGTATTCCCGTATAAAGTACCAGGACCGAGCTTTACTTCCCCATTTGTCATCTCTTCTACCATTTGCATAATTCCATATCCGTGCATTGGTTTCACTAGTGATAACAGTATGTAATATGTCCCCTCAGTTAACGGAATATATTTTTGCGCCTTCGCATTCATTATAACTACCTCCGATACATCGCCTTATGATATATCGACTAGCGATACATCGTATATCGATATTTTATAATCATATTCCAAAATATGCAAGAGTAATTTAATAATTAAATATCCACTTCTTTGAATTAAAAAATGATACAAACTTTCTGAATAATTTGTTAAAATATAGGAATATTAGCTCTTTTATAATGAAAGGAATGGTACATATGATACATAAATTGAAAGAAAACATCGGATCTGTGTTTGTTGGGAAAGAAAATGTTATTGATCTACTGCTCGTTTCACTTCTTGCTGATGGACATGTACTGCTCGAAGACGTGCCTGGTACTGGGAAGACGTTACTGGCGAAAACCATTTCCAAAAGTATTGGTGGTAGTTTTTCTCGCGTTCAATTCACCCCTGATGTACTTCCAAGTGATGTAACAGGTATTGAATACTTCAACCCAAAAACAAGCGAATTCGAATTAAGAATTGGACCAGTTATGACAAACATTTTGCTAGCAGATGAAATTAACCGTGCAATGCCGAGAACGCAGTCGAGTTTGTTAGAAGCGATGGAAGAACGACAAGTGACGCTTGAGAAGCAGTCAACTCCTCTGCCGAAACCGTTCTTTGTTATTGCGACGCAAAACCCAATTGAATCACAAGGGACTTTCCCTCTTCCAGATGCACAGCTTGATCGCTTTTTAATGACGATTTCAATCGGTTATCCTACTCCTAAAGATGAGCTACAAATGATGCGACGTTTTCGGAACGATTTACCATTAGAAAGTGTCACATCTGTCATCTCATTAGAAGATATTTTAGAATCTCAAAAACGAGTAAAAGAAATATTTGTTTCGGAACCGTTAGAACATTACATTATTAAACTTGCTCATGCTACAAGAAATCATGATTATATCGCTAACGGTGTAAGCCCACGTGCCACATTAGCTTTAGTACGTGCTGTTCAAGCTTTAGCCTTTTTACGCGGGAGAGAATATTGCACACCAGAAGATATACAATTGTTAGTTCCTTCTGTTTGGAATCACCGTATCGTCTTATCAATGGAAGGTGCATTACGTACGACAAAAAATGATATTATGAAAAGTATTTTAAAAGAAGTTGACGTACCTGTGGAGATTGAGCAAGCATGAATGGACAGCGTGTTGTAACTGTACCTTTATTTTTTCAACTCCATATTATTCAACTAACCGTTCCAATCGCGTTACTTTTCACATTCTTTTTCCCGCAACGAATGCTTATGTTTCTCTTTTTCTTCTATTATATATTTGCGATTTTTATTTATAAATATGTGGCTTTCATAGAGAAGAAGTTTCAAATCATAAATGAGAAACAAACTACACGGCTTTTTCCTGAGGAATCTGGACAGTTTTTTATTCATTTAAAAAATGGAGCCAGCATACCGCTCGTTAATGGTGTTTGTTACTTTCATTTAAATTCGTCCCTTATACCGCATAAAGAGCAAGGCATTGAACAAATATCAAAAACATTATTCTCTTTCCCATTTTCACAACCTGCACATTCGGCACAAAAATGGGGTTTAACATTAACCGCAACGAAGCGTGGTGTGTTTCAAATTGAACAGTTTGAATGTGTATTAAAAGATCCATTTCATCTATTAACTGTACATTTACCTGTTTTTGATAAATTAAGGACTGAAATTATTGTGTATCCTTCTCCTAAAGAAGTATCAGGTTTGCAAGAACTTCAGCAACTTTTAATCGGATCCTATCAAACGAATTTTTCTTTTTACAATGACGAAACATCTATTATAGGTGTAAAACGCTATGAACGTGAATCATTCCGTTCTATTCATTGGAAGGCATCTGCTAAAATGCAGGAATTACAAGCGAAGCAATATGAACCTGTAAAAAATTATAGTTGGACGATTTGTCTTTCTTTAGCTGCCGATCGTGGATTTGGTTGGAAAGATAATGTTGAAGATTTAATTTCATTCGCAACATACATTTGCCAATATGCAACGAAGCATCACATACCGTTTGAATTATTTATTAGTGTATTAGCAGAAGGCGGTTCATTACATGTACCGTTAAATGAAGGACAAACACAATATGCAAAAGCTTTAGAAGAATTAGCCCGTATTTCAGATGATAGTACGTTACTTCCGAAACAAGGATTCCTTCATTATGTAAAGAGAAAGAGAGAACGATCGTCTACAATGATATACATTGGTTTACAAAGAAATGAACTCCCTCTTCTCTCGCAGCCAACGTTTCTCATTACTAGTGAAGGGATGGTGGAATCGGTTGAAAACTTGGCTATATCACATTCATGATTTCATTCTGCTCCTCCTGCTTTCATTATTAACAGAAAGAGATGAACTAATTAGTATTGCAATATTTTTAACAACAGGCTATATTGGAGTATTTCTTATTCATAAATTTATGCAGAAAAAAACAACAGGATTTGTAATACTTTTAGTTCTTCAAATCGTTCTTTTCTCTTTATTTTTACCTTTTTCTCTTTTTGGCACAATCATATTACCACTATTTTTCTTTATCGTACATGTGGTCGGACCTGGATATCCAGTTCAAAAATCTTTAGGTGGTATTGTATGGTTTGTCGTTTCAGTTATATTTTATGCACCCTTTCCACCGTTGTGGAAACTATTAATGTTAGCCTTGCATCTTATGATTACATTTTGGTTAACCGGGGCAAATCGCAAACAACAACTATTACGTTTTGCTTCTATCATTACGATTGGCTTAATGAGTATATTAATTGTTCAAATATTTCCTTTCATTCGACTTATTTTTGGTTTTATAACGGAAGTAGTCGCATTAGGCGTCGGCTATGCTTTAATGCCATTAATTAAAGCAGCGGAATTAAAAGATACTGAAGATGTTTGGGCAAATAAAGGACATCTCTTAAAACCAAAAATTGAAGACGGAAAAAAAATTCCTGATTTTGATCCAATACTCATAAATAGCGCTACAATAATAGTCTGTACAGCTATCGCTATTTACGTCGTTTGGAAAATAGTAAAAAAACGAAAACATTTAAGTTTACCAAATATGCCCGCCTTCGAATCTACTATCATTACTGATAAAGAAGGAATGAGCCAAAATCCTTTTAAACGAAATAAACCGCCACATAACGAAATTCGGAAGGAAATTTTCAAGCTAGAGAGTAAGTTAACCCCTCCTTTAAATAGAAAACGGGGAGAAACTGTTGAGACTTGGCTAGAAAGAATAAACGATGAAGAAGATGTAAATATTCAAAGTGATATTATTATAGATGCTTATAATACTGTGCGTTATTCAAATGGTGCAAACACTGTACTTCTACATGAATTTAAGGAAGAGATTCATAAGCTTTATGCATATCAAAAAAGTTTGAAGAAACGAAAGAAATAACGTAATAAAAAGACTCCTATTTTTTCATAGGAGTCTTTTTATACTTCTACGTTGCTTTTTAAATGGAAGCATTCTTCCCTGCTTCAATTTCTAATGACTCTTCATGCCACCAAAGTGTTTCTTCAGGGTCTTCTTTAGCGATTAGGTGTGCTTCTTTTTTCGTTTCTACTGTAGGATATGAACCTTTTAGCGCACGCCCTGAAGTCGTAACGAATAGTACACTAAATACAACTAATCCAATAATACTTACACCTGCTAAATAAAATGCCGGTGCGAGCGGGTTACCAGTTGCATGAACTAAGTATGAACATACGAGCGGTGTTGTTCCACCGAATATCGATACAGAAATATTAAATGAGATCGAAAGTGCTCGATAACGTACATCAGTGAAAAAGAGTGATGGTAATAATGAAGGTAATGTTCCTTCATATACACTTAAGAAGAAACCTAATACGAAAATACCTGCAAATATAGCTGCAATATGCCCGTTACCTATTAGTAAAAATGCTGGAATTGCAAATACAGTTAAACCAAGTAAACCAATTTGCACAACGCGTTTATTACCAATTTTATCACTTAATTTACCGAAATATAGTGCTAGTGGAATCATAAGTGCCATCGTAATAGAAATAATTAATAGGCCTGTTGTTTCTTCGACTTTAAGTACTTGAGTTAGATAAGAAGGAATATACGAAAGAATCATATAATTTGTAATATTAAAGAAGGCGACAATTACTGTGCTTAATAAGAAGTCTTTTTTGTGATACTTAATAATGTCCATAAATGAAAATTGTTCATTGTCTTCAGATTCCTCTTGTGCTTTTTCCATCTCTTCAAAGATTGGAGATTCATCTAGATGACGGCGTAAGTATAAACCGACCAAACCAATTGGTGCAGCTACTAAGAACGGAATACGCCATCCCCAGCTGAGCATTTGCTCATCTGTTAACAATAACGTCAAAATGGTAACAATTACCGATGCAGCAATGTAACCTGAGAGTGTTCCAATTTCAAGACCACTACCGAGTATACCACGCTTTTTATCTGGAGAAGATTCTGCGATATAAACCATTGCTCCTGAATATTCGCCGCCTGTAGAGAAGCCTTGAATCATTCGGGCAACTAAAAGTAGTATTGGTGCCCATACACCAATTTGTTCATAGGTTGGTAGTAATGCGATGAATAATGTAGAAAGTGCCATTAAAATAATAGTAGTACTTAACACGATTTTTCGGCCGTACTTATCTCCTATTCTACCAAAGAATACACCTCCGATTGGTCGAACGAGAAAGGCTGCTGCAAATGTACCGAATGTAAGTACAAGTTGCAATCCACTATTATCAACACCTGAGAAGAATAATTGACTTAAAATCACCGCTAAATACGCGTATAATCCGAAGTCAAACCACTCCATTGCGTTCCCTATACCAGTAGCAATTACTGCTTTCCTGGCTTGTTTAGGATTGACAATATTAACGTCTTGAGGTTCAAAATTTAAATCATTATTTTGTTGCATATAATAAAACAGCTCCTTTTTTAATTTAACTTCTTTAAGCACACCTTCTCTTATTGAATAAAATTAATTCGAAGCACTTAAGGGAAATCAACGTCTCCTTGTCTGTTATTATTATTTCACATAATTAATTATTTGTCCAATTAAATGCTCTTTTTGTATAAATTTACACCCTATTTAACTTTTTATAAAATGAAGTTTAGGCTATATAATATATACCTCTACACTATAAATGAACCTTTCATTTATTTATATTTATAACGTTTCTATAATTGCTTCCTCTAACTTAGAAATCAGTAACTTTTACTAAAGATTTGCATATATTTAAAAAGTGAACTCATTAGCTCGAATTCTGTTTTATTACATTCAACTATTAATATTATTGTAGTTTTAAAGGAGGTTGTTTTATGTTGGAAATAATACTTTTACTTGCTACTGTTTCTTTTCTCTTTATTATTTCTGGATTTTTCATTACCTTAAAACAATATAAAGAAATTAAAAATATAAAGACTATATTAACTACAAAAAAAGAAAATGAGAAAACTTCATCTGAGAACTCCGTCCCGTTGCAATTAGATCTTAGTGTTCTCAATAATTTGCTCGCTTCTGGAATAAATAAAAACTCTAATTCAAGTAATGAAAATTGTGAGTCTGATAAAAACAAATGATTGTTATGCTTATAACAAAAGGAAAATATATCTCCTATTTTATCTAATCTTATTAACAACTACCTCTGATTAAAAAGGAGACTGCTTATGTGTAAAAATTCAATTTCTATTATTATCCCCATACAACATAAAATAAAAAATTTAACTAGAATTTTGAAAGCATGTGAACAACTACAGCCTTTAGAAATTATCCTTACTATTAACGGATATACCCAGGATTCAATTGGGAGTGCAGATTCCTACAATTGTGAAATTATTACACTAGAAGAACCGATAGAATCTCCTAATCTTTATGTAATTGGTGCAAAAAAAGCAAAGGGGCAGTATCTCTTATTTTTAGATGAAAATTACATGGTTCCCCCCTCCTTACTTATACAATTTCTTCAACCATTACTAAATGGATGTGCTGACGTCGTATTAAATAATTTAGATGATTTTTTTTATCAAAAACAACAGCCCAATTTAGCAATGATTTGGCAGCAAGTTACAAATCATTTTTTTTATCGCCCAGATTTAAATATTAATTCCTTATTATTTCCTCCCTATGCAATGACAAAAGAAGTACTTGAGGTAATTAATCCAGATAATTTATCAAATCCCATATTGGCACAAATGAAAATTATTGAACATAAATTTCGGATTTGCGATCAATTAAACATTCCTATCCCCCAAGTTCCCTCTTTTCCTTCAAGTCAATTCATTCATTATCATCTTGAAGCCATTGCAAATTGGATAAGTAAAATGCAAGATCCAAGAGGAAACTATACCGATAATAATCGAAAGCGGGATATTATTTTAGGGCTTCAAAACGGAGAACAAAAATCCATTCCAAAAATAATTACAGGTAAAGAGTTTTATTCAAATACTTATGGAGATCAACAATTATCAGTTATCATCCCTGTTCAAAATGAAGAAAAAACGATAGAATCTGTCATTTTTGAGGTACAAAAATTAAAACCTTTTGAAATTATTGTTATTGTTAATGGATCAACAGATAAAACAGAGGAATTGGCGAAGAGTTGCGGTGCAACAGTTATAAGCTACGAAGAAGCACTTGGAAATGATACAGGACGTGCTGTTGGTGCCTTTTTTGCAAAAGGTGAAATACTATTATTTATAGATGGAGATTTCTTAATTTCTAGTCATGATTTATTACCATTTGTACAATCTATTCAAAATGGCACAGACTTAGCTTTAAATAAACTAGAGCACTACTATATGTATCGTCTACCGTATTCTATCGTCACCGCATGTAAATATGCTGTTAATTTAGCATGTAATCGAAAAGATTTAGGTATGGGATCCACAATTGCTGTCCCTCATGCTTTTAGTCGAAAATGCATTCATACAATTGGGTTTGATTCACTTCTTTCACCAACCTTAAGTCAAGTTAAAACAATTTTAGCAGGATTGCATGTACAAAATGTTCATTCTATCGACGTTGACAAGATAAATCGAGTTCGACCAGAAAAACACTTCTCGCAGGAAGGCTACCTTTCATTAGCAACGCAACAAATCATTGGTGATCATATAGAAGCAATTTCTTACCTCATTGAACAAAAAAGAGGTAAAGAGTGCTTTTAATTACACATCCAATCTACCAAATAATATATTATTTCATTTTAAATATATGACCGAATAAAAAAGATGGTTTGTAACCATCTTTTTTGTCTTTACATCAATTCAAAAGAAAAGTAGAAGGCAGGTTTTTCATTTCTGTATCTTCTTAAGAAGTTTGAAAAGAGAGGCTTGTTAATGAAGAGTCAACACTTAAATCATCATTTAGTGCAATTGAGAAACATGCAACTAATGGTAAAGTAATAACAATTGATCCACTAGGACTAATTACAATAGTAGGACTTGTCCCACATGTGCCTCCACAATCGACTACTGCATCAATTCCACTACCAGGGGTAATTGTAATTTTAAGACACACATCTAAACAAACATTATTCGTAGTACATGCCATAACTCTCCCTCCTTTCTCTTAACAATATATGCAGTTAGTTAAATTCGGACACGACTCTCCTACTAAATTTTATAAATTAGATGCTATTTTACTATTCGTTTTATAGGCAATTAACGTTTGATTAAACTATCTAAATTAACTAAGAAACTCAAATCATCTTTCACTGCAATAGAAATACATGCGATAAATGGTATTACATTAAAATTAGACATACATTCATCATTGCACCTTACGAATATTTCTGCGCCACCATTTGGATTGACTTTAGTTTCTAAATAAATCTTTAAATACCTTTTATTGATGTAAAAAAAGGTATTCTCTCCTTTCTTACATCTAATATTAAGTTAATTTCGTTACTGCTTTATTTACTCTTTACTTTATATACTTATAATAAATTGAAATAAAAAAGTAAAAACTTCTTCATGTATTTGAAGAGGTTTTTACTTTTCACTTACACTGAATTAAAAAAGCAATTTTTAAAATTTTGTTTTTATCCCAATACGTAACTCATACTTTATCCGTTGCTATTTCAAGCCGATTAATAAAGTAGCTTCCAAATTAAAATAAATCTTTAAAATCCCTATTCTTTAGTAAATAAGAAAACCCTTCTACATGATCGCCGGTAATTCTCAATACAGCTGGTGGATGTCCTACTGTTGCAAAGTGTTCATTTGGACGAATACGATTTGGTTTCATTACATCTACAAAATGGACACATTCGACTTTATACCCTTCTAATATTGCCTTTACTTGTGCAACACACGCTGTGTGAAGAGTGTCCCAGCCAATTCCCTCTAAACATTTTCTACTAATAGCATGGGGAACAGCAATTGTAGATCCTACCCCTAAATCTTTACGGTTACAAGCAATATTCAATATATACTTATATAAACTTACAATATATAGAGGAAATCTAAGATTTAAATTTAAATCATTTAAAACCATATCAACACCATCCGCAACAGCTTGCGTTAACGGATGAAGATCTTTTGCTGGAATAGCAAAATCAGCATCAATAAAGAGAAGTATATCCCCTGTGGCTTCTTGTGCACCAATTGCCCGTCCTACATCATGCCCTAATCTTTCTTCATAAACAATTACTGTTGCCCCTGATTGCTTAGCGATTACTTCTGTCTGATCTGTTGACCCATTAATGACAACAATTATTTCTTTCGGTTCAATTTTTCTTGCCTCAAGAATAACTTCTTTAATCGTTGATTCTTCATTTTGTGCTGGTATAATAATTGATAACTGTTTTCCATTATAAATTGATGAATTCATTCCCCATCCTTTATGGAAACGTGAATAATTCTTTTGTTTTTTTAACTGCTCTATAATTTCTCTTTTTCTTCCTCCATCTGTATAGTTACCTCTATCATCTTTTCGTTGTAACCAACTCTCCAAAGCTTTTATATTTTCTTTAATCTCATATACTTCTAATTTAGTTAATTCACTTTTATAGAAAGAGGTTTTGTTTGCGGGCATATTATTCAAGGAGGTGTTAGTGATGGCTGACGAGGATTGTAGTCGCCACCCTTTCTCAATAAGAGTTACTTGGGACAGAATAGGGTTCTGCAAGATATCATATCCAATGTCTTCAATTGCTTTTTTAGTAATAGCATATGGCATAGATAACATCGAATCATATTTTAAATCCATACGCCCCAATACATCGTTTACTATTTTTCTATACACCATAGCAATACTTGGCCATTCTACTCTCATCTTTTCAAAACATACGGAGTCTATGTTATTTAAGATTACATCCTGTTCCTTTTTCAGTATCGGTTCTATAAATCGCTCTAATTCTACCGAAAAAATAACATCTTCCCCATCTAAAAATAAGACTACATCACCATTGGCGATTTTTGCCCCATGAACTGGTGCTTTCCGTTTACTTTTCTCCTCAATCACAACAACGTTACTTTCAACAAATGTTGGTATAGATTGTATCGCACTCATTCTATCATCAGCTACAATAATAATTTCTATCGGTTTTATATGCTGCACTTTATTTAAAATTTGATTCAATTTTGATTTTTCTTCTCCTAAAACTATAACGACTGATAGGTCCACTTCTTTTTGTTCTTCTTTTACAGTCTGATTAGGTTTTACTTTTTTTATATATTCAATTGTTTCACTCTTCCCTACAGCTGCATGCCCTGCTTTTTTATCAAAATATAAGTCAATTATAATTTGATTTACTTCCGTGTCTTTATCAAGTTGCTCTAATTCGGAAATAAATGGTAGCAAATGATTTTGCACATCAAATTCACACGCGAAATTTTGCAAAAAATAAATATTCGGTACATATTTAATGTGATTAAAAAATTTCACAACATTAATTCTTTCGCCAAATTTCTCCTCAACTTCTTCTCTTGATAAATTTGGATAAGACAAATCGAAAACTAGATTTATTGGTACAGGTATCCATTTTAATAAATTTGTTTGAGGATTATTAATTAAAGCTGTGGAGCCCTTAACGAATCCAGCTAAAATTAAAGACATAAATCCTCCCCCGGAACTGCCATAAAACAACACATTTTTCGAATCAACTTTTAACTTTGCAAATACTATTTCTAAAATATTTGCTATATCTTGTAAATAAAATCTATTTAACTCTCCCTGTCCCCAGCCTAAAGATAATTTTCCAAGATATAACGTAGGGTCATTATAATATATAACAGTATCTTCAAATTCATCCATCCAAGAATGTCGATGAAAAATAGGTGGACCAATTGGCTGTTCTTGAAACCCACCTGCTCCGGATCCAAAAACAATAGTGTTAGAAGTATCGGGCTTAATACGAATTAAAAATTCATACGTTACTTTATCCCAATCAACCTTGAGTATAAATGGTTCTGTAATTTGAAAATCCATTTGCCATAATTGTTCATATGAAATGTTAATTTTTTTGTACTGGTCTAACAGTTTAATCACCCTTTCCATCTATTTCAAGATGTTCTATTAAGTAAGAGAGAGCTTCAACGTGATCACCAATTATTCTTAATACTGCCGGAGGATGTCCATTGTAACTTACATTCTCCATTAAACGAATTCTATTCGGTTTTACAACATCAACGTAATGTACACATTCTACTCTATACCCTTGTAATATAGCTTTTACTTGTGCAAGACTAGGGCATAGTAAGCTTTCCCAGCCTATTGCATCTAAACATGATCTACTCATAGCATGTGGAATTGCTACTAATGAGCCATTGCTTAATTCTGGACGATTATATGCTAAATTAAGCATATATTTTACGACGTCTACAACATAAAACGGAGGATGTAACATCGGATTCAAATCATTTAATGCTATGTCTACACCAGCTGAAACTGCTTTTGTAAAATGATGCAAATTACTTCCTGAAACACTAAAATCACCATCAATAAATAAAAGAATATCTCCTGTAGCTTCAAGCGCTCCAATAGCACGTCCAACATTATGACCAAGTCGTTCGTTATATTCAATAATAGTAACACCAAGTCTTTTAGCAATATTAGCCGTTTGATCTGTCGAACCATTTACAACGACAATTATTTCTAGTGGTTCTATTTTTCTCGCCTCAAGTATTACTTGTTCTATAGTCTCTTCTTCATTTTGTACTGGTATAATGACAGAAAGTTGTTTCCCGTTATAAATTGAAGAATGCATTCCCCAGCCTCGATGATACGAAGGATACTGCTTGCTTTCACCTAATCTTTGAATAATATCTCTTCTTTTTCCTGCATCAGTAAATCCTACTCTTCTTCCCTTTTTCTCTATCCATTTGGATATACCAATTAAATATTTTTCCACTTTCTCTTTTTCATTTTCTAATAATTCTTTTTTAAATAAATACCCTTCTTCTTCTAACATTTCATCTTTAGATAACGTTCTTATTGCATATTGATTGTTAATCCGCCAGCCTTGATTCACTATGTTCATATGAGCTAGAACGATATCTTTTATATAATCAAAGCCGATATTTACCACTACTTCTTTCGTAAGTGCATATGGTAATGAAAGTATTGAATTGCTTTTTAAATCTGGTCGACTTAAAATTTCATTTAACATTTTTCTCCAAACAATATCCATATTCGGACATTTACCAACTTCTATAAATTTATCTATTCTGTTTAATACTACATCCGCCTGATTTGTAACAACTGGCTCAATAAAATTCTTCATTTCAGTTGAAGATAATAAAAAATTACTATCTACAAATAACAATACATCTCCTTTTGCTGCCTTTACAGAAGCTTCATACCCATCATAATACGTACTATATTTATCCATCAAAACAATATGGCATTTATGTTTCTTTGCTATTTCATACAAATTACTTCTATCGTTAGGAACGAAAATTATAATTTCAAGAGGATTTAGCTTCCATATAGATTGAATTGACTCTTCTAACATTTGCTCTCTTTCACTGTACAAAATAATAACCGTTAACGATTTCATTACACGCCCCCTTTACACATTATGTGACATAAAATATTAAGTATTACCATTTCCTATGAATTTGCTACTTTATTAACATATTCAAAAGTGAATTATACTGTGTAAAAACAACCGTCTATTTTTAAAAATATAAGTTCTGCACTTACCTCCTTTCTCTTATCATTGTTTGTTACAACTCTCACCATAAAAAACAAAAAAAGTCCTAATTTCTTTAGGACTTTTTTAAATAAATTTATCAATATTATTAATTTTATATACTACCTTTTTCCATGTTATACCGCGATCTTTTGTAGTAAATATTTCTTTTTTATTACACGCCCAACCTTTACGCCGATTAAAAAAATGCAAACAAAATACATTTTTTAATAATGGATTGCTTGATACTTTAATCCATTTTGCTCCTTTTTTTATTATTTGATACCCACTCCCATTTTCACTATTTATAACCCAGCCATAATAGGAACTAAAAAACGAAACAGCCACTTTACTAGTATTTATTGTTTTATTTGAAATATGCCACGAATTCCCCTTATCAAATGAGTAATTCATTAAAAATACATCATCATTCATTTTAGTTGGTATTACTAATAAGTTATTTTTATAGATTGCTTTATAAGCCATAGCAGTCCCATTATTAATTCCTTCAAGACTTGGAATATCTTTTATAGGATGCCAACTTTCCCCACCATTTATTGTTTTAAATACCGTTGATGTTTCATAATGTTTTTGTAGTGAAATAAACCCAATTAGATCGTTTATAAATGTTATCCCTGAAATACTATCACTAATACTTATATTTTTTATTACTTTCCAAACTTTCCCTTTCGTTTTCAAATAGTATAAATTATGTTCAAATTTATTTGATGCAAGCTTTCTAGATAATACAATCCATATACTATCCATATTCGTAGCATGCAATTGTACTTGAACATCAGTCGATTTCTCCCAATCTTCTTCAACCGGTAAAATAAACTCACTCCACCTTTCTCCTCTATTAACTGTATAAAATATAGCTGGCAATAAATCGTCATTCTTTTTTGTTAAACCATATGCCCAAGAGCTTCGAGCGTTTATTGGATACCCAAATAATACAATTGAATTAAGAGGATTGACAACATCCCATTCTACTCCTCCGTTTCGAGTATATAAGATAGCCTGCTTTTTATTTGTATATTGAATACTAGCCCAACCATATTTATCCGTTCTCATTTGTAAAGAAGTAAATTGAATATCATTATTTTCCAATATATCACCTCATTCTTATTATTTATATATTCGTATGCTATTATTTTCAAAACGTTCTATCATTAGTTAGTTAAACCACCCGCTTTATCTACTATCTTTATACTTTCCCTTTTCTTCACCACTCAAATATAACGAAATTCCTTCTATTTTTCCGTTATCATATACAAACGACTGTATTTTACAAAATTCAACTATAAAAAATGCACTCCAATTGTAAACTATCCCCAACAATTAGAGTGCACTTTATATAAAATATAGCTTTTAATTTTTAAGCACTTACTACAGTAGCAACCTTATCCATACAAGTAATAAATTGAGTAATAAATGTATCAATTTCTTCTTTTGTAATTATATATGGAGGAAGTAAACGGATGATATTCCCTTGTGTTACGTCAACTAATATCCCTTTCTCCATTAGCTCTACCTGTAATTTTTTCACATTTTCATTTGTATCATTTAAACTAATTCCAAACATCATACCAGCATGACGTACTTCCTGAATATAATAAGAATTTTCTTTCTGAATTTCTTGTAATTTATCATTTAAATATAGTGACGTTTCATACGCTTCGTGCATTAAACCATCTTCAATCAATGTGTTTAATACCGTTAACCCTAAAGCCGTTCCCATTGATGAATGAGCAAATGTTGTTCCATGATCTCCAGGTGCAAATACATCACATAGCTTTTCACCTACAATAATTCCTCCTAGCGGTATCCCGCCTCCTGCTCCTTTACCAATTTGAATAATGTCCGGTGTGATATTAAAATTTTGATACGCAAACAGTTTCCCGGTTCTCCCCATACCACTTTGAATTTCATCAACGATAAGTAGTAGATTGTATTTCTCACATAAGTTTTGAACGCCATGTAAATATTCACGCGATAAAGGATAAATCCCCCCGCTGCCTAAAACCGGCTCTAGCATAATCGCAATTGGATTTTCATGAATAATTGTTTCTTCTAATTGCTCTATATTTTCGCGCTCTACTTCATATACAGGAATCGATGTTTTAGGGAAATTTTGATATACACTTTCTTGTCTCGTAAAATGAAGTGCCCCTAACGTACGCCCATGGAAACTATTCTTCAGCACTACAATTCCTTCACGTTCTTCATTCGTATTAGCTCTATATTTATCAATTAATTTCAAAGTTGTTTCTGTCGCTTCCGTACCAGAGTTTGTAAAAAAGACCTTTCCGTTTTTTAATGAGCAATCCACTAATTTCTTTGCATACTCAATCGCAACTGGGTTTAAAAAATGAAACGGCAGATGCAACGATTTTGTAACTTGCTCCATTGTCGTTTGTACAATTTTAGGATGATTGTATCCTAATACATTTACTCCTACGCCAGAAAATAAATCTAAATACTCTTTACCATCTACATCATATAGTTTACATCCTTCTCCTCTTTCCATTGCAACCTCTGTACGACAATATGTAGACATCATATATTCTTTATCTAATTGAAACCAATCCGACATGTTAAATTCCTCCTATTTATTTTCCCTGTTTATTTCTGTTCATTCTCTATAAACTCATGTATAAATTCATTTTTTAGATTAAAATTTTAATAGTAATTTTCTTCACGATATTCATTTTTCCATAATTTCTTCTATTTCAACAGGTCCACTACATACACGTTTTTTTCATCTAGCGGTCTGTTACTACTTTGCATATCATACATAATCAAGATTATAAAATCATATTTAGTAACAATAGACGAAATAAATTTGGAGGCTATATCGATGAATGAAAACTATGATAAACAGGGGCAATCTTTACTAGGGAATCACTTTAATGAAAAAGGCGAACGTAATGAACAAGCTACCCTTCACTCTCAAACAGTTGGTTCACGTGGACCCGTACTAGAGCAAGATAGTGTACTACATGAGTCATTACAACAATTTATTCATGAAAAAATTTTAGAAAGACCTGTTCATGTAAAAGGATTTGGTGCGTTCGGTTATTTTCAAACGATATATTCGATGTCTGAACATACTAAATTAAGTTTTTTACAAAATTCTAATGAGAAAGTTCCTGTTATGGTGCGATTTTCGTTAGCTGTTAGTACGAAAGGAACACCGGATACTGCTAGAAATGTACGCGGTTTTTCTACAAAATTTTATACAAAAGAAGGCATTTTTGACCTTTTATGTAATCACATTCCTGTTTTTTCTGTCCGTGATCCGATGCGTTTCCCTGAAACGATTCAAGCATTATTGCCTTCACCTAAAAATAACTTAATAGACCCTAATAGATTTTGGAATTTTGTCGCTAAAGCACCTGAATCTATTCATTTTGTTGTCCGTTTATACTCAAACAATGGTACGGCCAAAAGTCTTCGCCACATTCCAGGGCATAGTGTTAATACATATGTATGGAGAAATGCGGAAGGTAATCGAAAGTATGTAAAGTATCATTGGTACCCGTTTGAAGGTGTACAGTACATTACTAGTAAAGAAGCAATTAAACTAGCTGCCGAAAATCCTGATTATAGCGGGAAAGATTTATATGATGCTATTGAAAATGGTAAACCAGTGGAGTATGGTTTATACGTCCAGCTCATGGATCCGAAAGATGAAGCGCACCTTTCTTATGATCCTTTAGATGACACAAAAGTATGGGATGAACAGACGTATCCTCTCATACCAGTCGGGAAAATGGTATTAAATAAAAATCCTGAAAATTTTATGGAACAAGTAGAAAAAGTCGCATTCTCTCCTTCTAATTTACTGGATGGTGCAGAACTATCAGATGATAAAATGCTGCAAGGGCGCGCTAACATTTACAGTGATTCACAAAGAAGAAGAATTGGTCCAGAATTTCGCAAATTAACGATTAACCAGCAGCAAGATTGGACACCTGCTAATCAAATTACAACCGGTGAAGGAAGGTACGTTGAAGGTAAACTTGAAAGAGCTTCTATAACGAAACAGGATGACTTTACACAAGCTGGTGAATTTTATACGAAGTTACAGCCAATGGAAAAAGAACATCTCGCTGAAAACTTAGCTAGTGATTTGAAAGTTATATCCGATGATATTAGGGAGATCGTTTTGGGGTATTTCAATCAAGTATCAACTGATTTGAAAACAAGCATTGAGACAAAAATGAAAGAGCATTAAGAAGATTAAAACATGCTTTACGAATGAGAATTCAGATCTATATTAATTATTTTCTTATCAAAATCCAATGAGGTTATTTAAATTAAAAATATAAAGCCAACATATCCCTGTTCTATAATTAGAACAGGGATATGTTGAATTAGTTTAATGTTTAACATTAAATACTTTATTTCGCTAAAAAATGTAATAAGTAGCCTTTCAAAACAAACTATAGTAAACTATTTTACTTGTACCGTATAATTCCCTGTTCCACCACCATACTTATATACACTTAAGTAATATTTCCCTGGCTTTGCATTATAATTTCCAAGCAATTTGTTTCCATCACGTTTTGTTGCATAAGCTACATAATTATTTAAATCTGATTCAGAATATAATACCCAGTTCAATCCAAGATTTTGTTCGTTCGTAACAGAAATTTGTAAATCTTTTTGATCCTTTACATCAATAACAAATTTATCCCCCTGATCTTGATCGCTCAAGGTTCCTCTTAACAAAATATTCAAAGATAGTGGGTTTGCTGTTTCAAATGAATTATTTGGTTCTTTTTCTACAGCCGTACCTTCTTCCGTATTCACTCCGCTAAACACAACATCATATTCAAATTGCCCAGCATTATTTACACGGTAATTTACAAAATAAGCAGTCAATGTTTTATATCCAGTCCACTCTTTTCCTGAAAGACGTTTCAACATATCATTCGTTGCTTCATTCATCACTTTCCAGTCCTCAACTTCTCCTTTAGCCGCACTTCCTGTATATGTCCCCTGTAGTGTAAATGTATTAAAGAATTGTGATTTATTCTTTGTTACTTTCACATCTTTTAATTTCGCTTCATTCGTAATATCTGAAGTAACGTCCGAAAGCGATTTTGGATCATGCTGAGTTAAATACTCATCTGATACTTGTGGAATTGTATACTTATCACGATTATCAATAAGCATTTGCATATAAGATTGATATTCTTCATTTAACTTATTATCTTTGCTTAATGTAGCACGGTATTCATCGTAACTTGAAACATCATTTGCGCGAATTAAATCATGTACTTTATCGAACATTTCTGGGCGCTTATTATACATATATGATTGCAGTGCAAACGAATAATTATAAAAATCCCACGTTCCATATTTCGCATTTAATGTTTGTGATGCTGTATAACGTTTTGCAGGATCATTAGATAACCCACCAATTATACTTTTTCGTGGTACTACACTATCTAATCGCGTTGCACCTGCAAAGAACTCTGCATTCCCTTCTTCAAACCATGTTAAACGTTCATTTTGATACATTTCCCCTTGGCCCCATAATCCCTGAACTTCGTACCTTCCCTGTAAGTAGTGCGTAAATTCATGGCGGAACAATTCTTCCAGACTATAAATACTTTGCTCTGGTGTACGTTCATATGTAAAGAAAGTCCCTGTCCCTTCAATATAAATCCCACCATTATTCGTTTCATATCCGTACAGTTGACGATTAAATTGATACTCATCTGGGCTATTATAAATAACCATCGTTAACACATCATCAGCATGTCCACTTTCAAGTGGTTTATCGCTACCAACTGTACGATAAAATTGAGAACGCACCTCTTTTGCCGCCCAGTATAGACGTTTAATTTTCTCTTCGCTAACTTTATCCCCAGCTTTAAAGACAATTGCACCATCATCAAACGTATACGTTTTCGGTAAATATTTCTTTTTACCCTCTTCTCGAATTTGATCTAAATTTACAGTTTTTCCACTCGCATCTATTCCTCCATAATTTGTAGTAATTTGTTCTACCGCAACAAAGTATTGCTCTCCTAAATATGGATAAATTCGCATTGCATCTGTAACAACTTGTTGTCCTTTTGTGGGCGTGCTATGAAGCTTGCCCAATCGGCCAGCATAGTAAATTCCATTATTAATTAACCATCCGTTTTTATTTGTTACTGTACCAAGTAGTGCAAAACGATTTATTTCATTAATAAAGTTATCAATATTTCGAAACCACATCGTATCTTTTGGCTCTTTTCCAGTCGTGTACATATCCGTCTGAATATCAAAGTCAATTCCCTTCATCAACTCATATATAGCGTCTCCTTTTGTTCGGTCTTCAATGAAAGTTGCAAGATTATCGTTATATTGTTTAAAAATTTCACCTGCATATAAAACCGTTTCAACATCTGCTGATGCATTTCCAATTAATTTTCCATATGATGCAATTACTTTATTTTGTTCTGATGTACCAAGTTTGAAATTTGGATTTTTTGCAATTGTTTTTAAAGCTGGTAAACATTTATCATGGTAGCTACGCTCATTTAGTTTGCTTAATTCATCATGGTAAAAACCTAAATAAAACGCTGCACGTAGAGCTTCTACTAATGTTTCAATCCCTTTTGAATCATCTTTCGTATAAGCTTGTCCTTGTTCTGCTAGTTTATTAATAATTGCTTGCATTCGGCTATCATCTTGGTAGAATTTAAGACTATCACTATTAAACTGAAATAACTCCGGAATTTGATACCATTTAATTGTCACAAGAAGATCAGTCAATTGTTTGTTATTTAATTGATTTAACTCAGCCATCGAATACTTTTTTTCTTCAGCTAACGGTTTAATATTATCGGTTGGTGCTAGTGGACGCTGCGATAAATCCGCTAATTTTAACCGTTTTGTAAAAGATGCATTTTCTTGTACTTTTGAAGGGTGCGCCAATTCATTAACAGATTTCTGTATTCCTACCGGCTCCATTTGTAATACGTTCTTCACATTTTTCTCTTTTGTCTCTGCTTGAATTTGCAAAACATTACATGTTATTGTCACTAGTCCAACACCAAGAATCCACTTAGAAATTTTCGAATATTTAACCATACCATTGCCCTCTAATAATTTAAATGAAAATTCAGAATTTTAAAATCAAAAAAACCACTTATTTGTATGTATTTACAGTTCCGCTATAAATACAACTATGATTAATAATGCAATAGTAGCTTGTTTTATACTATTACGAGTACAGATTCCTTACATACAATCTCCCTTCCTTACATGTAATACAAGCAAAAACCGTGCCAATCATATTTCTTATGAATAGCCAACATTCTTTTATAAATACTGTAGAATAAAATATACATAGGTGTTTCGGCAATGTATAAATCATTTGACACAAAATCTAATGTTTATGAAGAACAAATTCATTGAATGTTATAAGTTCATTAGCCAGTGAAAAATTTCCAACTAACAATATCCCCAATTTTTAAATCTCTCAAAAAAAGGTAAACAAACATATTCCATAAAGCTAATATGTTCGTTTACCTTTTTCTATTTCAAATCAACAGCAAAATATCGTTGAATAAAAACAGCATGAATAAGTATTTTGTTATTCATTTCTCTTTTTCATATAATCTTTTTCACATTGCAACGGCTTAAATTTCACTTTTTTCCCTTTCTTCTTTTTCGTTTTTATAACGAGCCATTCCCCTTTTTCAACGTCTAGTTTTAGGCGTTTCATTACATTGATATTATCTTTTTCTTTATAAAGTAAAAATGCTTCTTGCGCCCTCACAAATAGGCTGGGCTGTTCGCTAAATCCACCACTATCATAAATTTTAGTTAGCGAAGTATAATAAGAATCATTTTCCTTTCCACCATACATCAAATGAGCAGCCTCCAGATCTCTTTTACTTACTTCCCAAAAACTATGTTCATCAATATTTAAATTAAATGTGGATTTAATGTCCTGTATTATATTCTTCACATACTTTTCACCTCTAACTTTTCTTTCTTCGAGACAATCCGAAGATAACTCTGGTGCATCTGATTGGGAATGTACAACGTGTTGTATCGATACACACAGAATAAATACGCTTAAAATGTAAAATATTTTTTTCATATTTACATATCACCTCAAATGATTTAGATACTATATCATTTGAGGCTTACAATATTCTTATGCTAATAATAAGAAAGATCCTATAAAATAAAATTTTTATAGGATCTTTCCTTTTAATATTGCTTTATCAAATTCACGGGCGGGGCAACTACCTTACTACTTTTCACATCATATAATCCTATAGGTGTTACTCGTATAAAAGGCAAGTGCGTCGCAGAAAAGAATAAAATTGTAAATGCTGGATCATCATACGCGTAGCCACGCTCTTGTAGTAATTTCACCATCTGTTTCTCTTCCTGTATTAATTCCCTCATTTTTAAATTAGACATAATCCCGAGCAATGGTAATGCTATTTCGTGTAACACTTCATTGTTTTCTACTATGACCATTCCACCACCGAGCTCTTTTACTCTACGAAAAGCTGTAAGCATATCTTCTTTTCTTTTTCCGATAAGAATGATGTCACCTGTACCAGAATAAGAGCTAGCAAGCCCACCTAGTTCTTTTGCAAAACCTTTGACAGCTATATTCACTTGCCAACTGCCATCACGAGCAATCATCATAAGGAAACATTCATCATGATCTGTGGACAATTCATCACAGTCTATATTGATTTCACTAGTGTATGGTTTTGTAATAACGTTATTTAATAAGTGTATCCCCGTTTTATTAGAGAAAATCATATCCTCTTTTTCTATTGACCAATCTAATGATAATGGAGTTACTTTATGTTTACTCCAGTCTATATGTAATGCCTCATGTGTATTTACACCGTCACGCTTCACCCATTTCCCCTTTGCAAGGACACTAATTGGTACTGGGTTTTCTTTACTTTCTAAAATATTGATATTAGCAATTCTACCTGTCGCAATCGAACCATGTACATGTTCCATATTATAATAGCGAGCAATATTATAACTTGCCATATCGTATGCATCTATTACTGGCACTCCTTGTTTTATCGCGGTAGAAATCATAACGTTTGTCATTCCATTCTCATAAAACGAAGGATGTGAGCCGTCTGTTGTAAAAAAGAATCTATCAAACTGCTTTACGCCTAGTTCCAACAATTCTTTCAGTAAAACTTCTAAATCTGGGCGGATTGAAGAATTTCTTAGGGAAACAGTGTAACCTTGCATAAGACGAGTGAAAGCTTCCTGCCCTGTCATCGCTTCATGATCACAATCTGTACCTAACAGTTTTAACTTCGCTAAAGTCGTTTCAGATGCACCTGGAAAATGTCCTTCTACTTTCTTCTGCAATCGCTTCGTTTCCTGCATCCAAGTTAACATTTCATCATCGCCATGTAATAGTTTTGGCCACGCTGTTAGTTCGCCGCCTTGAAGAACTGCTTTATGCTTAAGCCATTCTATTATTTCTTCACGATTAAATAAAGTTTCCCCGTTTTGCAATTCAGTTTGTCCATCAAAACGACACCACCAATACATACTTGCTGGAATCTTTTCAAATTCATCTAATAAACGAAATGCTTCTTCACGCTTTAATGTGAAAAATAAAGTTAAATTATCATTAATAAAAGTTGTTGTCCCAAACTGCATCGCATGATTCGCTAAAGTTTCAGGATTATATAATTGATATGGATGTGCATGAGGTTCTATGTAACTTGGAACTACATACTTTCCATCACAATCAATGACTTCACATTCATGCAGTTGCACTGGCAGCTTTTCCCCTACATAAACAATCCGGTCATCATAGATCCAAATATTTGCTTGCATCCACTCGCGCATATAGGAATTTAAATAAGTTGCGTTCTTACATAAAATGTGCGGACTTCTTTTGCCATCTATTATTTCAACATGTTCTCGTAATTGTTTATTACTCCATTTATAATGATTTTCTCCCATTGTATTCAACTCCAAATCAACTCATAATTATTTTGATTAAAACGAGAAATAATTAACTAACTAAAGTATTTCCCATTCATAACTCCCCTATTGGCGCCCCTATATCCTTCATTATATTTAATATTTTTAAAAATAACAATTTTCAGAACCACATACCTTTTTTATCCAAAATAAAAAGAATGTCATGTAACTGACATCCTTTTTATTTTTATCGTAAGCATTAAGATTGATTTTCACTTTGAAATACAATTGATGCCATATCATAAATGCAACTACTGTCCATAGTTGCGAACTTAAAAAAGCACCTCTTTTAAATATAACTATAACAAAATTCCATTCACTTTCTTTTCATCTATTTATTAAATTCAATTTGCATCATTTTATTAAACTGCGGAACAATATCGACCCCACCTATAGAGTTGAGACTGATAGCCAATGTATGTTTGCCTCCAATTACTCCCCCAGCAAAAGTTGTAAATCCAGGAATTCCTCCTCCATGCCCCCAAACTGAAACACCGTTTGGAAGTTTAGTCTCATAGATTCCAAGACCGTATGCGTCACCAACCCCTTTTCCTTCTATAGGAACTGTAGTAAGCATTTCTTTTAGCTCGCGTTCCTTCAGTAACTTACCACCGAGTAAAGATGAAAAGAACTTATTTAAATCATCCGCATTAGAAATCATATCTCCAGCTGCATTAGCTAAACTCGGATTATAATAAGTAATATCTTTCAACTCGCCTGTTCCTTCCATTTTTACATATCCACGAGCATGATTCTTTCCTGGGATGACGGGTGAATTTCCTGGTAAAAACGTATTTGATAGGTCCAAAGGTTCAATAATTCGCTTTTCGATTTCTTCCGCATAACTATTTCCAGTTATTTTTTCAATAAGCATTCCTAGTATTACGTATCCTGTGTTTGAATACAACCAGTCTTTACCCGGCGAGAAATCTGGAGGCAGCGAAAGGCCTATTTTCACTATTTCTTCTGCTGTATACGTTTTTTTCGAATTCATTATGTCCGCGTCTTTTGACTTTAAGTATTCAGCGATACCACTCGTATGATTCAAAAGTTGTCGTATCGTAATTTGATTACCATCATACCCATTTCCTTGCACGAGACCCGGTAGCCACTTTTCAATTGGATCGTCAAGTTGTAAGCGCTTTTCTCCTACTAATTGAAGAATAGTCGTGGCAGTAAACGACTTCGTCACACTACCAATCCGAAAGCGATAATCCGAATTCACCGGTTTCTTTGTACTTAAGTCCGCCACGCCAGCAGTAAAACTACTAGTTTTTCCGTTATTAGACGCCTTAGCTAATATTCCTACAGCACCAAGCTGTACTGTTTCCTGCATTACTTGTTTCCAGCCATTACGATTCTTTTGATCATGTACTTGTGACGAACTAGAAATATTTTGAGTTGACTCTGCAGTCACAGTAAAACCAGGTGTGAATAGAGCAGTACCCGCTAATAAAACTGCAAAACTTGCTAACTTAATTGAATTACATTTTTTCATAAGGCTTTCTCTCCTCCATTAATATCGGATTGATTCAAGCTATACTTTCATCCTATATGATAAATCTCTCTTTTTTCTTATCCATTCCTTACGAAATACTTACGTTTAAATTTAAATACGGTAAACTGAGGAAGAGTTATGCATGCAAATAAAAAGAGAACATGTTTTCATTTTTTATGTAAACATGTTCTCTTAAACATTTAAAATTCTATATCAACTTTTCATCCTATTCTTTACACAACTAATTTATATTCCTTTTTACCAGCCCGCACTAGCATTCATACCATTTCCAATAATAGAAAGTAATAGCGGCCATAATACTGGTCCTAGTGTAAGAAATACATTTAGAAGTATGAGCATTCTATATCCAACGGTGAAATTGTGATTTTTACGATTAACAAATACTAAACTGATTAATGATATTATAGTTGTTAAAAATAATACTAACATTAGCAACCAATACCACACCATTAAACTAAGACTCCATGGTGTTAATAGCTCATGTATGATACAAAATGAGATTCCTAATACAGAAAAACTAAAACTAGTCACCGCTGTTTTTATAAGCCATTTATTTATTTTTTTATCGTATGTATTTTTACAATATAAATCTATTAAAGTATATAAAGATAAATATGCCATTAATACACCTATCCAAGACAATAACCAGTCTCCGTCCCCTTTGAATAATACGTACAGTAACCAACACATACCTACTGCTGAAAAAACAAAGGAAATAAGTATGCTTTTTAATACCGATTTCATTACATTTTCACACCCTTAAAAAATTAAAAATTAATTATAATTTATAAAAATTAAGTATAGGTTAACATGTAATGAAGTATAAGTAAATAAAGTTAATTTTGTTTACCTATTCGAATACGGTTTCATATAAGAAAATAATTCATGTTAATCAAATTTCCATATAAAAAAGAAAAGGTGAATATTTATGTATCCACCTTCCCATCTCCCTCTACCCACTTCATTATTTCTTCCACATCTAAATCCGTATACGTCTTTTCACCATAACGAACAGACTCATATAACGAGATAATATCCCTTGTTCTACAAATTCTTTTTAACCATTGTTGCATCGTTTCATAGGACCTTCTCTGTTCATGAAATGGTAATGTTCTTTCCCATTCAACTAACGTTTTTCTTATCTTATCTGTCGGTAACGGCTGTTCTAACTGATGAATGACTTTTTCATTCTTTATGCTTCTTACCGCAGTGTGCTTTGTAATCAATTCTTTCTCCTGTACTATTTCTGTTTTCGTCAATTTTTTCCTAATATACTTGTAGATGGCATATATAATTGATATTGCAATTATCACATAAAAAGCTATAGTAATCCATATATTTGAAAGAACAGAAAGCACGTCACTCCATAGACTTTCTCTTTCGAAAGGTTGAAATTTTTTACCCGTTTTCGTTCTTATACCTGTATCTTCTACTTCTTCATATTCATCTTCATCTATTTTGGAATCATCGAAATTTTCACCTATACTAGTAAAATCATAATTTCTTTCCGATATTGTCTTAGTCTTACTGAAAAAACGCTCTTTTACTATGTCTTGTACATACACAACACCTTGTGATAACGTTATCGCACTAATCGCAAAGAAAAGTATGATTAAAGTTCTTACACTCCATAACTTCACTTTCATATGCCGCTTCTTATTCACCATGACATAAGCCCCTTCTTATTCTTTCATTACAATCCATTTATTCGTTCTACTGTATTTCTTTGGTGAAGTACCAATAATTAAAGGAACCGCATCCAGTTCCTTTCGACGAAAGCCTGCTGTGTAAAAGTAAGAAGAAGATATAGGCGTATCTTGGTCTGATATCGAGGCAAGTACCTTTAATACATTTTGCAAATGTTTCCGATTATCCCCATTTTTTATATGTAGCAAACCGTTATCTTTTACACTATTGATCCATACTTCAAACGAACAGTTTTGCATAAGAAGTTGTTTGCATATACCTGCTGTTAATTCAATTAGTTCCTCTATATCATTTCGCAAAGAAACACCACTTTTATTTTGCAAGTTGAGATAAATCGCGTATTTATCACATTGTGTTCGCTCATACTTTTTCGCAGTTATCGTCCCTGTTTTCGCTGTTGCACTCCAGTGGATGGAACGAAAATCTTCATTTTCATAAGACTTTACTCCCATTACTTTCGTTTCATCATATAAGGGTGAAGACATCGCTTTTCGAAATCCTCGTGACCATTCTTGTAATTCAGGAACTTGTATTTTCGGAACAGCTGGTAAGACTAAATAAGAGGGCGTATCAACTTGTTTATATGTTATATGGTTCGTTATAAATCCAAAGAGATCAGTAATAACAATTTCAACTTCTTCCCATTTCGCGATGCCTCTTTTTAACGCTACAGCTTGCAAATCAAATGAAACTGACTCCCTTCCTTTTAAATTAAAATTCATATAATAATTTGAACCTGTACTATGATTTTTGTTTATTTCATCATGATTCCAAGTTAGCTTATTTTCACATTTAAATCGAAATACGATATTAAGAATAGGAAATATCGACTTGTTTGAAATTTTCATTTTGCACATATTCGTTTCACCTATAAAAACGTTCGAATTCCCTTGACTGTATTCCCATTCAACACGAGATACTTTACGTATATATACATGCATAGCACCTATTAAAATTACATATAAAAATACGAGAGATAAAAACAGTAGATTACTTGAAAATACACTTAAAATAACGGCTACAACTGACATAACCCCCATTACAAAAGGCTCCGCTAAAGGTGTATACGCAAGCTGTTGATTCATCGTACATTCTCCACTGGCACACTAATCGTATGAAGAATTTCTTTCATAATTTGTTCTTTCGTCGTTTTCATCTCTCCCTCAATCGTTAACGTTAAACGATGAGCGCAAACCGATGCAGCAAGCGTTTTAATATCATCTGGCGTACAATACTCTCTTTCATTTAATATTGCCCGTGCTTGAATCGCTCTCATAAATGCTAATGTACCCCGCGGACTTACACCAATTTCAATTAGCTCATGCTTTCGTGTTGCCTCAATAATTTCAAGAAGATAATCTTGCACATCATTTCCTACTAACACTTCTCTTGCACGTTTTTGCACTGTAATAATTTCTTCAGTTGAAATAATGGAATGTAACGTTTCTAACGGATCATTCGTTTGGAAACGATTCATCATCTCCTTTTCTGCTTCTCTCGTAGGATAGCCTTGGCGTATTGTGAGTAAAAACCGGTCTAACTGAGCATCTGGTAACGGAAATGTGCCCGCTGATTCGAGTGGATTTTGCGTTGCTATAACTAAAAAAGGTTCTGGTAATGAATGTGTCTGTTTCGCAATTGTAACAGTACGCTCTTCCATAACCTCAAGTAACGAAGATTGTGTTCTCGGTACAGCTCGATTAATTTCATCCACTAATACGATATTTGCAAAAATCGGTCCTAACCTTGTTTTAAAATCCGATTCCTTTACATGAAAATATTCAAGACCAATAACATCTCCAGGCAAAGTATCCGCTGTAAATTGTATTCTTTGAAATTTAGCGTCCACACTTTTAGCCAAACTTTTCGCTAATGTTGTTTTTCCTGTCCCAGGTACATCTTATAATAAAATATGTCCCCTTGCTATTAGAGCAATGGCTGCTAGTTCTATCGATTCGTCTTTTCCTATAATAACCTTCGAAATATTATTAGTAATTTTCTTTAATGTACTCATATAGTAATCTACCACCTTTTAATTATCTAAAAATTAAGAATATATTTTTCCAAATTATAACATGTAATTTGAAGATGAAATAGAGTGAAAATAAATCTTTTATTTTTTCTTCATTGCACGCAAAAAAGCACCTATTGTCGTATATTGACAATGAGGTGCTTAACTCAATCCAACAGCCTTCTTTCCCTCTAATTTTTAGTAACAATACATCCTTTTTTCTGCCACGCATGCATTGTTTTGAATTAACTAGTAAAATGCATTCTAATATTACATATAATAAAAACCATTTCGATTTGTTCGTTATAGAACTTCCTCTACATCGACACTCTCTATCTTCACTTCATACATATTTGGGATGCTTGCTTCTTTTGGTACCCATGCATAATAATTTTGATCATTCTCTAACATAAATTGAATTAACTTTGTTTCTGATCCATTCCAGAAATTTTTAAGATTATCGATGTAGTCCTCTAAATCTTCTTTATAGTCCAATTGTAATATATAATCTCTTACCGTCAGGGCAAACACAATTAAACTTCCTAATAGATTTTTTTGCTCATTTTCTTCTTCATACTCTTGTGGTAAAAACCATACTTGACCTATTCCTATC
>Ga0164241_10000508_pt1 | contig 69814 bp, 53 predicted proteins | sample OricomyardsoilBY_FD_108780 | JGI IMG/M metagenome (GOLD analysis project Ga0164241, IMG submission 108780) | Backyard soil microbial communities from Emeryville, California, USA - Original compost - Back yard soil (BY) | ecosystem: Environmental > Terrestrial > Soil > Unclassified | place: USA...
ACTCGAACCCCAAAATCTCTCGCACTCCCGATCTCCCGATCTCCTGCAACATCTCGAGGTCCCTTCGCCACCACCCCTCAGCAAGCCAGCAGCCCAAGACCTGCACGCGAGCAGGGGGTTCGATCCGTGCCGCGCCGAGCGGAAACTGCGCAGGCGCCTCGAGACGGCGCGCAACTCGAACCCCAAAATCTCTCGCACTCCCGATCTCCCGATCTCCTGCAACATCTCGAGGTCCTTTCGCCACCACCCCTCAGCAAGCCAGCAGCCCAAGCTGCACGCGAGCGGGGGGTTCGATCCGTGCCGCGCCGCACGAAAACTGCGCAGGCGCTTCGCGACGGCGCGCAACTCGAACCCCCCAATCTCTCGCACTCCCGATCTCCCGATCTCCTGCAACATCTCGAGGTCCCTTCGCCACCACCCTTCAGCAAGCCAGCAGCCCAGGACGTGCGCGAGGGCCGTCGCGGCTAGCGACAGCCGCGATCGCGCGCGGGTTGACCGATGGACGCTACAAAAGCTTCTGCGAGGAGGGCTGCGTTGCGGCAGCACGCTCCTCGCAGGTTTTTTTTCGTGACGTCGGAGCTTAGGTCTTGGCGTCGCCGCGGGCGAAGATGCTGGCGACGTAGTTGAGCACGTCGGTGGCCGAGACTTCGTTGTAGCCGAAGTAGCGGATGAGGCGCGCCTTGATGATGTCGATCTTTTCTTGAGTTTCGCGATCGACGACGGCGCTGACCAGGGTCTTCAGCTTGATGCTGTCTTTCTGGTCCTCGAACAGCTTCAGCTCCAGCGCGCGCCGCAAGCGTTCGTTGGTTTGCCAATCGAACTTCTTGCCTTCGACGGCCTTGGCGCCGATGAAGTTCATGATCTCGCGGCGGAAGTCGTCTTTGCGATTCTCGGGGATGTCGATCTTCTCCTCGATCGAGCGCATCAAGCGTTCGTCCGAGTCTTCGTCTTGGCCGGTGTACTTGTTCTTGACCTTCTCGCGGAGCGTGTACGCCTTGATGTTGTCGATGTAGTTGGCGGCCAGCTTGGAGATGGCTTCTTCGTCGGCGCTGATGGCGCGCTGCACCTCGTTCTTGACGATTTCTTCGTACTCGCGCTTCACGACGCCGATCAGATCGCGGTACTTCTTCTTGCCGTCTTCGCTGGTGATGAGCGAGTGGTGCGAGAGGCCCTTCTCGAGCTCGTTCAAGACCATGAACGGGTTGATGGTGCCTTCACCCGAGTCACTCACGAGGGCGTTGCTGATTTTGTCCTGCACGTAGCGGGGGCTGATGCCTTCCATGCCCTCGCGCTTGGACTCTTTGCGCAGCTCTTTGACGGTGTCTTGCGTGTAGCCGGGCAAGACCTTGCCGTCGTACAGCTTCATCTTCTGCAAGAGGTGCAGGTTGTGCTTCTTCGGCTCCTCGAGGCGTGACAGCACGGCCCACATCGACGCGACCTCGAGAGTGTGCGGCGCGATGTGACGGCCGCGCACGCGCTCGTGGTTGAAGTCCTTTTCGTAGATGCGAATCTCGTCCGACAGGCGCGTGATGTAGGGCACGTCGATCTTGATCGTGCGGTCACGGAGCGCTTCCATGAACTCGTTGTTCAGGAGGCGCTTGTACTCGGCCTCGTTGGTGTGACCGATGATGACCTCGTCGATGTCGGTCTGAGCGAACTTCTTCGGCTTGATGCGGTGCTCCTGCGAAGCGCCCAGCAAGTCGTAGAGGAACGCCACGTCGAGCTTCAGCACCTCGACGAACTCGACGATGCCGCGGTTGGCGATGTTGAACTCGCCGTCGAAGTTGAAGGCGCGCGGATCGGAGTCGGAGCCGTACTCGGCGATTTTCCGGTAGTTGATGTCGCCGGTCAGCTCGGTCGAGTCTTGGTTCTTCTCGTCTTTCGGCTGAAAGGTGCCGATGCCGATGCGGTCTTTCTCGGACAACACCAGCCGCTTCACGCGGATGTGGTTGTGGATGACCTTGCCCCAGTCACCCTGATACTTGAGCAAGAGGCCGTTGAAGATGAAGCGGCTGGCCGGATCCAGATCACCCTCGACCTTGACCCGGAACTTGTCGTTCGAAAGGCCGAGCTTGCCGATCGACTTCTCTCGCCACTCTTGCGGGATGAGCCGCAGCGGCTCTTCGTGCATGGGTGAATCGAACGTGTCGGCCTCGCCGCTGGCCAGGCCCATGCCGGCCAGGTTCACCCATTTGAAGGTGAACAAACCGCCCTCGGGCGTGCTGGAGTAGCGTTCGATGCCCTTCTTGAGCAGCCGCGCGATGGTGCTCTTGCTGGAGCCCACGGGCCCGTGCAGCAGAATGACGCGGCGCTCCGGGCCGTAGCCCTCGGAGGCGGCCTTGAGCACGTTCATCAGCCGCATGAGCGGGATGTCGAGACCGAAGATGGCGTCTTTGCCCTCGTCTATCTCGTCGCGGAAGAAGTTGTAGCGGATGAGCTTCTTCTTGTTGTCGATGTACTCTTCGGTCCCGTACGAGATCACCATGTCGTACATGCGTTGAAACGCATTGCGGGTGACCTGCGGGCGGTCGCGCACCATGGCCAGGTACTCTTCGAAGCTGCCTTCCCAGGCCAGGTCGCGGTAGCGGTCGTAGTCCTGCATAGCCGCGATCTGCGCGACCATGCTCGTGTCCGGCGGCGAAGCGAGCGTCTCCGTCATCTTGCGTCCCTATCTCCTCTTACGAGTGAAGCGCAGCACTCGGGCAAGTCTCAAGTTAACCACACATTTCTGCCGTCGTCCCGCCTCGGCAAAAATGCCGACCGGCGCGCGCTCGGTCGGCGAGCGCCTCGAAGAGGCAAAAACACGCGACCCGCGCGGCTCAGCGGAAACGAGACAGAGCGGCGGCAACCTCCGACCACGCGAGCTTGTCCACCGTGTCGGCCCGTAGACCCATCGAGCAGCGAGCGCTCGCCCAGGCCGCGCCCACATCCGGGTCGCTCGCGCCGCCGAAGGCCAGAGCTTCGGCCGCACAATCGGCGGCCGAGCGATCTGCCAAGCCGTTGATGCCCACGAAACCGAACGCGTCGCGCCGCGTGTCGAGCAGGCCGAACAGCGCGCTGTAGTAGCTGCGCTGCCGCTTTTCGCTCGAGCCGGCGCCGCTGGGGTAGCCGACTTCGAACAACGTCAGCGCACGCCGGGGGCCGGGCGCTTCGTCCAGCGCGTCCAGCGCGGCCGTGACTTCGTCGACCACCGAGGCAGCGGGTTTCAATTCGGCGTCGCCGTCGAGCGCGTCGTAGACGGCTACGACCTCGTCGCCCAACATGAAATCGGCAAGAGAAGCGTCGCTGCTCAGACCGTCGAGGGTGACCGCCGTGCCGATGACGGTCTTGGCGCGGTGGAGCGGGTGGTGGCGCGCGTAGTCGACGGCGCGCGTCAGCAGCAGGCGGAGGCTCTCGCGTTCATCGCGCGAAGCCAGAGCCAGGTAACGATCGAGCTCGTAGCCGAAGCACAGGTGCGAGAGGGCGGCGCCATAACGTGAGTAGACTTCGTCGATCGTGCGCTCGATCGCCGACGCGGCCGCCGCGCTGTCCAGGTCGCCGGCAAAAGGCCAGGCCGGCTGTTCGCGGTCGACGACGCCGATGCACAATGCGACGCCTGCTCCGCGATCGCGGAACGGCTTCGTCATGGCGTCGAGGCGGTTCCAGGTCAAGGCGCGCGGCGAGCCGGTGGCGCCGCTCAGCTCGTCCCACCGCTCGGCCAGGGGCAGCGTGCTCGAGCCGAGCGAGAGCGTGGAGACGGACGCGAGCACGGCCTGCACGTCGGGCGACCCGTTCGGAGCCAGAGCGAAGGTCGGCCACACCCCCAGCTCGATGGTGCCCAGCGCACCGCCCTCACCCATGTATTCACCTCCGCTGGCGGCGCCGCCCTCGCCCGCCGACGAGCCGGCACTGCCCGCCGTCTCGCCAGCCGTGCCACCGTCACCGAGCGGAACCTCGGGCGCGGAGCTCGCCGGCTCGACGCGGGTGCAGGCCGTCACCGTGGCCACGACGCCTGCCAGCACTACGACGAAATGCCTCAACGCCACCACCGCGTGAGCGTAGCCCGAGATGGCCCAACTTCGAACCTGTGACTTTTCGATGACGAAATCGTCGCCGACCCGGGGCCGCTGGGAAGACGCGCTAGGATGACGTTCCCTCATGACTTTTGCGCACGAGCCTAGCCGAGGCCCCGTCAGCGTTCCGGCCAATATTCCAGTCGGCTCGCAGCCGCCACGGCCGGACGACCCCTCCCTGTACATCAATCGGGAGCTGTCCTGGCTGGAGTTCAACGCCCGCGTGCTGGCCGAGGCCGACGACAGCCGCGTGCCCCTCTATGAACGCGCAAAATTCTTGGCGATTTTTGCCGCGAACCTGGACGAGTTCTTCATGGTGCGCGTGGCCGGCCTACAAGCGCAGCAGTCGGGCGAGGTGGAGGAAGCGACGGCTGACGGCATGACTCCTCAGAAGCAGCTCGGCGCCATCAGCGAGCGCGCTCAAGAGCTCACGGCCGAAAGTTACCGCGTCTGGAACGCCGTGCGGCCCGAGCTGCGCCGCGAGGGCGTCGCGTTGGTGTCGCCGAGCGAGCTGGATCCCAAAGAGCAGGCCGCGCTCGACGAGTACTTCGCCAAGGAGATCTTCCCGGCCCTGACGCCCATCGCCATCGATCCGGTGCACCCGTTCCCCCACGTTCGGAACAAGAGCATCAACGTTGGCATGATCTTCGAGAAACGGCCGCACACGCAGGAGCCGTCGTTCGGCTTGGTGCAGGTGCCGCGCATGATCCCGCGGCTCATCCGCGTGCCGCTGGAGGGCGCGCGCCGCGCGTTCGTGGCCATCGAAGAGCTGATTTTACGGCACACCAAGCTGGTGTTTCCGCAGCTACGCGTGATTGGCCAGTACGCCTTCCGAGTCACGCGCAATTTCGACCTGCAGATCGACGACGAGGAAGGCGAAGATTTGCTGCGTTCGCTGCAGGCCGAGCTGCGGCGGCGTGAGCGGGGGCACGCGGTGCGGCTGGAGGTGAGCGGCAGCGCCCCGCAAGACTCGCTGAACTGGCTGTGCCGCGCGCTCGAGCTCAACCCCGCGCGCGACGTCTACGTCGTGGATGGGCCGCTGTTCTTGGGCGACATGACCGTGCTCAACGCCGGAGACGAGCGGCGCGACCTGCGCGACGAGGCGTTCTTGCCGCAGTACGTGCCGCCCCTGCGCGACGCGGACGATTTTTTCGAGACCATCGCCGCGCGCGACGTGCTGCTGCACCATCCGTACGAGTCGTTCGAGGCGGTGATCGACTTCTTATCGCAAGCCGCGGAAGACCCGCGCGTCATCGCCATCAAGCAGACGCTGTATCGAACCGGCGGCGAGTCGCCCATGGTGCGGGCCTTGCAGCGCGCGGCCGAGCTGGGCAAACAGGTGACGGCCCTGGTGGAGCTGAAGGCGCGCTTCGACGAAGAGAGCAACATTGCCTGGGCGCGCGCGCTCGAGCGCTCGGGCGTGAACGTGATGTACGGACTGCTGGGGTTCAAGACCCACGCCAAGGTGTTGATGGTGGTGCGGCGTCAACGCGACGGCCTCCGGCGCTACGTGCACCTGGCGACTGGCAACTACAACCAGCAAACGGCGCGCACTTACGAGGACATCTCGATGTTCACCGCGCGCGAGGACATCGCCGAAGACGCCACCGCGTTCTTCAACATGCTGACCGGCTACAGCGCGCCCGCCCGCTGGAATCGGCTGATCGTCTCGCCGCTAGGTTTGCACGAGGCCGTGCTGGGGCTCATTGCGCGGGAAGGCGAGCACGCGCGCGCGGGGCGCCCCGCTCACATCGTGGCCAAGCTCAACTCGCTCGTGGACGCCGACGTGATCGCGGCATTGTACGCGGCCTCCCAGTCTGGCGTGAGCATCGAGCTCTTGGTGCGTGGCATCTGCTGCCTGCGCCCGGGCATTCCAGGCGTGAGCGACAAGATCCGCGTGCACACGGTCATCGATCGGTTTTTGGAGCACGCGCGCATTTTTCACTTCAAGAACGGCGGGGCCGACGAGGTCTTTTGCTCCAGCGCCGACTGGATGCCTCGTAATTTCCGGCGCCGCGTAGAGGTGATGTTCCCCGTCTTGGACGAGGGCTTGAAGCAACGCATGATCGAAGAGGTGCTCGGCAACATGCGCGCCGATACCGCCAAAGGCTGGCAGCTGCGCCCGAGCGGCCAATACGAGCGCTTCGGCGAGCGCGATGGGCTGCGTAGCCAGCAGCGCTTCATGGAGCTGGCGCGCGAGCGAGCCCGCGAACAGGAGCCGATTCGAGGCTTGACGTCCAAGCCGCTCACGGTGCCGCCGCCACCGACGCCCATCGAGCGGCTCCGTCGCCGCGACAAGAAACGAAAGAAGCACCGCCGCGACGAGTAGGCCGGCGGCGGGGCCTGGCGCCGGCAGCCTGAGCCCGAATGGCCTTGGCCGGCCCCAGCGGAGGGCGGCACGAAGGTTGCTGGGCTCCAGCCGTGCTCCTCAAGGTTTCGGCTCTTTTTACGCTGCTGGTGACGACGACCGGCCTCGCCCGCGCCCAAACCGTGCCGCCCACGCCCGCTCCGACACCGGAGCATGTCGCGCCGGAGCAACAGTCCATTCGAGTGGGTGACGTGATCCTGGCGCCCGCCATCGAGGCGCCCGACGACGAGCCCCAGCGGAGACAGGCTCGGGAGGTCGAGCCGCGGCGGCGTTGGTATGGCGCGCCGATCTTGATCGCCGATGGCGTGGCCTACGGCAGCCTGGCGTTGGCCATGAACGTGGACCGCGCCCAGAAAGTGGCGCTTCCACTGGCCATCAGCACGTTTCTACTGGCCGCCCCGATCACCCACGTCGCGCACGGGCGCTGGGGCCGCATGGGCCTCAGCGTCGCCGCGCGAGCGGCGTTCCCGCTCGGCGGCGTGTTGCTTGGAACGACCGGATGCACGGCGGACAGCGACTGCTCGGGCTCGCTCGCGACCGGAGCCATCGTAGGCATGCTGGCCGCGACCGTCTTCGATGCGGCCGTGCTCGCTTACGAGCCCGCGCCGCCAGAGCCCACGGTGCAGCCGGTCGTGGGCCTGAGCCGAGACCGGCTGTGGCTGGGCGCGGGCGGCACGTTCTAGAGCGAAGAGGCTTCTTTTTCGCTGGCGCTGGTGAACAGGCGCGTCAAACGCTTGGCAAAAGCCGCCGGATCGTCGAGCGGGGTGCCTTCGGCCAGCAGCGCCTGATCGTGGATGAGATGCATCCACTCTTGCACCTTCTCGGAGCCGGGCGTGGCTTGCTCCAGGCGCTCGAGGTTCTTCAGCAGCGGGTGGTCGAGGTTCAGCTCCAAGATGCGCTGAGACTTGGGTAGCTCGCGGCCTTGCGCGCGCATCAGCCGCTCGATTTGCGGGGGCAAGCCGCCGTCGGGCACGATCAAACACGCGGGCGAGTCGTGCAAGCGCGACGATGCCTTCACGCTCGAGACCTGCTCTTTGAGCACGTTGCCGAAGCGATCGATGAGCGCGGTTTGCTGCTCGCTCGGCTTGTCGTCCGCCTTCTTTTCGTCGCTGGCGCCCAGGTTCAAATCGGGCGAAGCGACGGACACGACGGCTTTGCCCGCGTACTCGCTGAGGCCCGCGACAGCGAACGGATCGACCGCGTCGGTCATCAGCAGCACGTCGTAGCCCTTCTTGCGCACCTGCTCGAGGTGCGGGCTCTGGCTGGCGACGGCCTTGGACGGCGCCGTCACGTAGTAGATGGCGGGTTGATCGGCGGGGGCGGCGGCCAGGTATTCGTCCAGGCTCAGGAGCTTGCCGGTGGCCGCGCTCTCGTAGCGCAAGAGCTTGTTCAGCTTTTCGCCGGTCTCGGGGTCGAAGTGCAGGCCCTCTTTCAAGATGGGCCCGAACAGGCCCCAGAATTTTTCGTATTCGGCCGGCTTGTCCGTGGCCAGCTCGCCCAGCAGATCGAGTACCTGGTTTTGCACCTGCTTCTTGATGGTGCGGACAATCTTCGAGTCTTGCAGCACCTCGCGCGAGACGTTGAGCGGCAGATCTTCGGAGTCGACGACCCCGCGCACGAAGCGCAGCCAGCGCGGCAGCAGCTCCTCGCAGCTTTCCATGATCAGCACGCGGCGCACGTGCAGGCGCACGCCGTGCTTGGCGTCTGGCTCGAACAGGTCGCCCTGGGCGCGGCTGGGCACGTAGACCAGGCCGCTGAATTCTTGCGTGCCTTCGATGCGGAAGTGACGGTGACCGAGCGGCGATTGCCAGTCGTGGGTCAAGTGCTTGTACAGCTCGTCGTACTGCTCGGCCGTCACGTCCTTCGGTGAGCGCTGCCACAGCGCGGTGCCGCGGTTGATGGTCTCGAACTCGTCTTCTTTGCCCGTCTTCAGCAGCTCGATGGGGTACGAAAGATAGTCGGAGTAGCGCTCGACCAGCTGGCGCAGGCGGTACGGGTCCGCGTACTCCAGCGACTCCTTCTTCAGGTGCAAAATGATGCTGGTGCCGGCCGACGCGCGCTCGGCCTCGTCGATGCTGAAGCCGCCCTCGCCCGTCGACTCCCAACGGTAGGCTTTTTCGGTGCCGGCGGCGCGGCTCACCACCTCGACCCGCTCGGCCACCAAGAAGGAGCTGTAGAAGCCGACGCCGAACTGGCCGATCAGCTGGGGCAGGTCTTTGGCGTCGGGGGTCTTGCCCTCCAGTTGCTGCTTCAAGAACTCGCGAGAGCCAGACCAGGCAATGGTGCCGAGGCTCTGCTTCAAGTCCTCCTCATTCATACCGATGCCGTTGTCGGAGATGGTGAGGGTGCTTTGCTCCTTGTTCGGGATGAGCTGCACTTTCAACGCCTCGTCCGAGCTCCACAGCTCCGGGTGCTGCAGCGCCGCGAAGCGCCGCTTGTCGAGCGCATCCGACGCGTTCGACAGCAGCTCTCTCAGAAAAATTTCTTGATTGCTGTAAAGCGAATGGATCACCAGGCGCAGGACCTGGCTGACTTCGGCCTGAAAAGAATGACTGACAGCGCTCATCTTGGAATCCTTGGCGCGTAGGTTTCCCACGTAACGCGAGCTGTCAAGGGGCTCTGAATGACGGAGGCACCGTAGGGGAACCGGCGGGTCCGGCGTCGGTCCGGGTGAAGAGCCTGGAATAGGCCTCGAGGAAGAAAGTCACATGAACACCACCAAGCGTTTTTCCGTCGCGATTCTGTTTGCTCTGGCCGCCATCGGCACGTCGGCCCTGGCCCTGGCCGAAACTACCGCTGAGCCCCGCTGCCAAGGGCACGACGGCAAGGGTAAGGAAAAGGGGGCCCACTTCAAGAAGGCCGACAAGAACAGCGATGGCTTCTTGACCAAAGACGAAGTCGGCGAAAAGCGCTGGAGTCGCCTCCAGGTGGCTGACGCCAACAAGGACGGCAAAGTGAGCCAAGCCGAGATGCAGCAAGCCCGCAAGGACGGCAAGCTCGGCCACGGCAAGCCTTCCAAGAAGGCGTGAGGCAACGGACGCCGGTTACTCGGCGCTGGGCACGAGATCGATCGGGTTGGTGGGAGCGCCGCTGTGCAGCGCTCCGTCACCCACCCAAAATAGGTAGCGGTTGGCGGCGCCGTCGTCGAGCAGGGCATCCACCTCGATGGCGGCGCCGGGCTCCGTCTGGAAACTGAAACCGTCGAAGTCGTCGTCCGTCTTGGCGACGAGGCGCATTTGGTTGCCGGCGCCCAACGTGACCGAGTCGTCGGCCTCTAGATCCACCGGCGAAACGCTGAGCGGCGCGGCGTCTACCAGCGGGGTCACTACGATGTCCCAATAGCAGGAGCCACCTTGCTCGACGTCGCAGCTGGTAGTGACGTGGTAGGTGCCGCCCGATTCGTACTCGATGAAAGCGCCGGCGCCGACGCCCGGCTCGACGTCGAGTAGCTCGTCGACGTCGATGACGGCTTCTTCGATTTGGCCGGGCGGCGTTTGGCCGGGCGGCGAATAGTCGGGCGAGCCGTCACGGTACGACGTGTGGTCGCCGTAGCCGCATGCGACGAAGAACGGCGACACCAGCAGAGCCAAGAGCGAGCACGAGGAGCGGGAAAGCGGCATCGGGGGAAGTTTCACCAGGTAATGGCCGCGCCTTCAAGTCAGCGGCGACGACCGCCGCCGTGAGAGCGAGGCGAAGCGGGGCCCATGCTGCGCGAGGGCGCTGGCGAAAAGCTACGCGATGGGGACGGCGACACACGAATACGCGCCGGAGCTACGGCGCGCGGGGCTACCGTGCGCGGAGCGACGTTGCGCGGCTCGACCCGGATGCGCGCGGGTGCGCTGGTGCGGGGCGCAGCAGTGCGCGGCTCGACCCGAACGCGCGCGGGTGCGCTGGTGCGGGGTGCGCTGGTGCGAGGCGCGTTGGACCACGAGGCGTCGGGCGCCGAACGACGGACGTCGCGAGTACCAGCCGGAATGCGCGGCGACGAGCTGCTGCGCAGACGGGCGTCGGACCCGGCGGCCGCGCGCTGCCGCGTTACGTCGGCCAGGCGGGTGTTGGCTAGGCGTGCCTTGGGCGGCGGCGCGGTGCGGATGGCCGGCACGGCGGACGCCGGCACGCGCGCCGAAGAGATGGCGGGACCACGCGGAGCCCGCGACGCGCCGATGGGAGCCGGGGCCGGCCGCACGTTGGACGCCGTGTGGCGCGAAGGCTGGGCCGGAGCGTGGTACGGCGTGGGGTGAACGCGCGTGTGGCTCGCGATGTCGCGCACCAGGTGGCGGTCACGCACGATGTGATAGTGAACTCGGTAGTCGAACGCGTACGCGCTGGGGCAAAACACGTAGGGCAGCGGCGGAGAATAGTAGAGGCCAAACGCGTAGCCGTTGCGCCAGCCCCAGGTGGGCGGCATGGGCGCCCAGCCGACGTATGCGTAGCCAGCCGTTGGCACCCGCCACACCACCCAGGCGTTGGCGTACGTACGACCAGGAACCCAAGCCCAGCCGTTGCCCGGAATCCAAACCCAACGGCCGTAGTGAAAGACGGCCCAACCGAACGGGTAGTCGCTCGTCCAGATCCAGTCGTCGTCTGCGGTGAGGGCCCAGTGGCCGCGCGACACGTAGGGCGCGAAATCCGGACCGACGACGTCGCGGTTGGGCACCCAAACCGTGCCGTACCTCGAATCGGTAACCCAGGCTCCGTATGGATCGAGCGCGGGGCGGAAGGTGGTGAGGGCGCTGGGATCCGTATCGGGCACGTCGGACGCTGGCGCCGGCGCGGGTGCCGGATCTCCGACGACCGGCTCGTCGTAATAGGGCTCGGGGGCGGGCTCCGCGGTGGGCGGTGGATCGAACCAGCCGGCGTCGCCGGCGTCTTGCGCCAGGGCGGCGCGGGCCGGCAAAGCGGCGCTCAACGCGAGCAGGGCGAGCAGCGCGAGCCGCCGCCAGCGCCCAGCCGCGCGCGGCTTCTGAGGATGAGCAGACCCGAGCACGGAAGTGAGCATGGTACGGGCGGGCGGAAGCGGCAAGGCGGCGGATTGGGACATGGCGGCGGTGGCCAACGCGCTGGCTTCGACGAACCCCCCACGGCGCGCGGCGATCGGTTGGACGAGCCAGGCCCTCTTCGGCTTCACGGCGTGGACAGTTGCGCAGATTGTGAGGCCAACCCAAACCGCCCTACACTGCCGCAAATGTTGGACTTCGAGCTCGCGCGTCAGCGCATCCTCGCTGAAGTAAAGCCGCTAGCCCGCGAGTTTGTTTCCGTAGACGAAGCCGATGGCCGCGTTCTCAGTGAAGATCTCCGCTCGAGCGTCGATCTGCCGCCGTTCGATTACAGCGCCATGGATGGTTATGCGCTGCGAGCGGCCGACTTTGGCGGCACGGGCCCGTGGCAGCTGCCGGTCTCGGCCGAGCAGCGAGCGGGCGGCTCCGGGCTCGCGTTGGCAGCTGGCACCGCCGCGCGCATCTTCACCGGCGCCCCGCTGCCGGACGGCGCCGACAGCGTCGTCATGCAGGAAGACGCCGAGCGGGCGGGCAGCGACGTCACGTTCCGGGTCGCGCCCAAGCGCGGCCAGCACGTGCGGCGGCGCGGCGAAGATCTGGCGAGCGGCGCCATCGCGCTCGGTCGCGGTACACGCCTCAATCCGTTTCGGCTCGGCCTGGCGGCGGCGCTGGACTGCGCCACCCTGCCGGTGACGCGGCGCCCCCGCGTCGCGCTGCTGTGCACGGGCGACGAGCTGCGCGACGCCGGCTCCGCCGCGCGCCCCGGCTCGATCCCCGATTCGAATGGTCCCAGCCTGGCGGCGCTGGCCAGGCGCGCGGGCGCCGACGTGCGTCGCTTGCCGCGCACTGGTGACGACCTGGCCGAGACCCGCAAGGCGCTGCAGAGCGCGCTGGCCGAGTGCGATGTGCTGCTCACCGTGGGCGGCGTGAGCGTCGGCGATCACGATGTCGTCAAGGCGGCCCTGGCCGCGGAAGGCGTGAACATCGACTTTTGGAAAGTGAAGATCAAGCCGGGCAAGCCGCTGGCGTTCGGCAAGCGCGAGAGCGCGTTCGTGCTGGGCCTGCCTGGCAATCCGGTGTCCGCGCAGCTCACGCTGTGCCTATTCGGGTTACCGCTGCTGCGCGCGTTGCAAGGCGACAACGCCGCCGTGCCGCGAGCCGTGGAGGTGAAGCTGGCCTCCGCAATCGCGCAAAAGCCCGGGCGGCTCGGCTTCTACCGCGCCCGGCTGGTGGACGGCGTGGCCGTGGTGCACGAAAACCAAGCCTCGGGGGCGCCGACCAGCATGGCTCAGGCCGACCTTTTGGTGATGATTCCCGAAGACTCGGGCGGCGCGGCCGCAGGTGCCACGGTGAGCGCGCTGCGGCTGGACGACTTGTGACCCTCATGTCCGAAGCGTCGCGTGTGCTGGTGGGTATCTTCGTGGGCGGCCGCGGCAGCCGCATGGGCGGCGTCGCCAAAGGCTTGCTGAAGGCGCCCGCCTCCGAAGCAACGCTCATCGAGCGGCTTTTGGGCGAGCTGTCCCGGGCCGCGCCCGGCGCCGAGGTGGTCTTGGTGGGCCACTCCAGCGCGTACGCGGCGCTAGGTCTGCGCGCTGTCGACGACGCCCCATCGGGCATCGGGCCGCTGGGCGGGCTCGTAGGCCTTTTGCTGGACGCCGAGCAGCGAGGCTCGGAGCTCGCGCTGGCGCTTGCCTGCGATCTGCCGCGGCTGGACGCCGAGCTACTGCAGCGGCTGCTGAATGAAGCCGCCAGCGCCACCGCCTTCGTGGCCGAGCAAGCGGGCGTCCGCAATCCACTGGTGGCGCGCTACCGAGTCGCCGCCGCCTTGCCGGCTGCGCGCGAAGTCATGCAAGGCGGGAAGCGCTCGCTGCAGGCCGTGCTCGATCGCCTGAGCGACGTGCAGACGCTGACCATCAGCGCGGCAGAAGCGGGCAGGCTCGACGACTGGGACAGCCCCGAAGACGTACGGCGCGGGTAGCAGCGGCCCGGCCCAACGGTGACTTGCGGCGCTTGGGGTCTCGGGGGCTGGAATCTACACAGGGAGATCGGGAGCGAGAATTGGGGGTTGAAAACCGTGCCACGACGTTCGTCACCTGCGCAGGTGACGACCGATTTCGTGCTCGAGCCAAGAAGCTACTGGTCGTGACCGTGAGCTGCGCCGTGCTCGTGGCCATCTCCACAGCGCGCGTCTTCCCAACCGACCCAGTAGGGGCCGTCGGGGCCGTGCTCTCTTTTCCAGATGGGCACGCGGTGCTTGATGCGATCGATGAGGGCGCGGCAGGCTTGAAACGCCTCGGCGCGGTGGACGGCGCCCGCCGCGCACACCACGGCCAAGTCACCGACCGAGAGGGAGCCCACGCGATGCAGCGCCGCCAGGTTAACACCCGGAATTTCTTGCTGAATTTCTTGCGCGATGCGCTGCATCTCTTTCTCGGCCATGGACACGTAGGCGTGATACTCGAGCCGCGTCACCGCGCGCCCATCGTTGTGATCGCGCACGGCGCCCAAGAATAGATCGACGCCGCCCACGTGAGGCCCCGAGACCGCGGCCGTTACCTCGGCCACTGAAAGCGGCGTATCCAAAACACGAAACAAGCTCATCGCTGAAAGTCTCCGCTGCGACCGCCGGACTTTTGCGTCAAGCGGGTCGGCCCAATCTGCATGCTGCGATCGAAGGCTTTGAGCATATCGTAGACGGTCAGCGCCGCGACCGACGCCGCCGTCATGGCTTCCATTTCGACGCCCGTTCGATCGAAGCATTCGACTACCACCGCCACGTCGATGGCGCGCGCGGCGTCATCGAGCGACAGCACTACGTCTACCTTGGTGAGCGAAAGCGGGTGGCACAGCGGGATCAACTCCGAGGTGCGCTTGGCGGCCATGATGGCCGCAACGCGTGCGGTGCCGAGCACGTCGCCCTTCGGCGCGTCGCGGTTGCTGGCGCGCTCGAAGGCGTCGGCGTTCATGGTCACGCGGCTTTCGGCTTCTGCGCGACGCAGGCTCGGCTGCTTGCCGCCAACGCCCACCATGCGCACCCCGCCCTGCGGCGAAACGTGGCTCGAAAACGCGCTTTGTCCGATAATTTCCGCGTAAGCCTGCTCGAGCCGCTCGGGGCTCTTGCCGCGCGCGACCTTGGCCAAGGCGTAGCGGTCGAGCGGGCTCAACGCCGACCAGCTAGCAGCCGGAATAGGACGCGCGGCACCGTACGCCGCCACGACGTCTTCAGCAGGCCCAGCCGGGGTCGGATCAGAGACGGGCGGCGTTGCCTCCGCAGGCGGCTTGGCTGAGTGGATGACGGCCGTCACCCGCGCGACGTCAACTTGATCGCTCGAGCCGAGCGTTGCCAGCTCTTCCCGTTCAGCGGCCGCGAGCGAACGGAAGCCTTCCAGCGACAACTTGCGCCCCGCATGATCGAGCGCGCGCCGCGCGGCGAGCGGCAAGAGGTCGAAGGTCTGGTCGACACCGTCGAATCGAAAAAGCTTCACGGCCGAAGTATAGAGCCATCCGCCCAACCCCAGCGCAACCTTCGCAGAGACGCCCCCCTCGGCACGGTCACCAGAAGCCTGCGAGACTTCGCAGGTGCGTAGGTCCCGGGCCGCTGGCTTGCCGAGCCCCTCCGGGCGCGGGAATGGGAGATATCGCAGGAGATCGGGAGAGCGGGAGGGCGAGATTTTTTGGTTCGAGTCGCACGAAGTCGTTCCGGCCCTGCGCAGTTGACGTGCGTCTTCGCACGACTCAAACCCCCAATTCTCGCTCTCGCTCCCGATCTCCCGACCTCCCTGCAAAGATGCCAGGGCCCAAACACGCCCCCACAAAACACCCCAGACCCCAAGCGCGGCAGGTCACACAACAGCGGGCATGGCTGCTGATCAGCCGCCCCCCATCGGGACGGCCTGAGCTAGATATCGCAGGAGATCGGGAGGGCGAGATTTTTTGGTTCGAGTCGCACGAAGTTGTTCGGGTCCTGCGCAGTTGACGTGCGTCTTCGCACGACTCAAACCCCCAAATTCTCGCTCTCGCTCTCGCTCTCGCTCTCGCTCCCGATCTCCCGATCTCCCTGCAAAGATTCCAGGGCCTCGCCACCCGACCCCAGAACGCTCGAGACCCCAAGCGTTACGAGCCACCGTCGGTGGTCTAATCGGCGAACGGGTCCGATTTGCTGATTTTGACCGCGCAGTACTTGTACGAAGGTTGGCGCGAGTAGGGGTCGAAGGCCGCGAAGGTTAGCTGGTTGGCCTCCGCGTAGTGCATGGGCACGAAGATTTGTCCGGGCTGCACCACGTGGGTCACGTGCACGCGCGCGCGCAGCTTACCGCGCCGCGATTCTACGATCGCGTGATCACTCGGCGACAGGCCGTAGCGACGCGCATCTTCGGGGTTCACCTCGACGTAGGCTTCTTCGGGGTACAGCTTGCGCAAGACGGCCGACTTCGAGGTGCGGGTCTGGGTGTGCCATTGGCTGGAGGTGCCGCGGCCGGACAGCAGGATCAGCGGGTAGCGCTCGTCTATCGTCTCGGGCAAGGGCCGGGGCGCCTCGAACAGCAGCTTGGCGCGGCCGTCGGGGTGGAAGAAACGGCCGTCTTCGAACAAGCGTCGTTCGGCTTGCGCCGCCACGTCTTGCCCTTCGGGCAGGGGCCACTGGATGCCGCGGCGGTCGTCCAGCATGGCGTAGTCGTGGATGCCCGTGATGTCGCACGGTTGCCCGCGCGACAGGCGCTTCATCAGCTGGAAGGTATGCTCGGGCGACTCGAAGTGGCGCAGCATGTCGCCCACGCCCCACGCGTCGGCGATCAGCTTGAAAATGTAGAAATCGGACAGCGCCTCGCCGGGAGCGCGCGACACCTTCTTGAGCAGGCTGATGCGCCGCTCGGAGTTGATGAAGGTGCCCTCTTTCTCGCCCCAGCCGGCCGCGGGCAGCACCAGATGCGCCAGTTTTGCCGTTTCGGTGCTGGTGTACATGTCTTGCACGACCAAGAACTCCAAGCGCTTGAGCACCTCGATGGCGTCCGATTGATTGATCCAGGAGTGCGCCGTGTTGGTGGCGATGATCCACAGCCCCTTGATCTTGCCCGAGAGCACCCCTTCCAAGATCTGATCGTACGCGAGGCTACCTTGCCGCGGGATGTTCTCGACGTCGATGCCCAGGACGGACGCGACCTTGGCGCGGTGCTCCGCGTTCGCGAAATCGTGCCCGCCTAGCAGGTTGGTGGTGTTGCTGAAGAGCCTCGAGCCCATGGCGTTGCACTGCCCGGTGACCGAGTTGGCCCCCGTACCGGGGCGGCCGATGTTGCCGGTGATGAGCGCAATATTGATGATGGCCTGCGCCACCCGCACGCCCTCGTGGCTCTGGTTCACGCCCATGGTCCACCAGAACGACACGCGCTTGCCGCGGCCGATGGTCTCGACCAAGCGCTCGATGCTCTCGCTGGAGAGGCCCGAGTCCATGGCCACGTCCGCGAGCTTGAAGCCGCTGACGTGAGCCGCAAACTCGTCGAAGCCGGTCACGTGGGCCGCGATGAACTCCCGATTCACGAAGCCGCGCTCGATTAGCAAGTTGGCGATGCCGTACAGCAAGCGCAGATCGCTCTTCGGCCGCAGCGGCAGGTGCTGCGTCGCCGCCATCGCGGTCTCGGTCTTGCGCGGATCTAGGACGACGATTTCGGGGCGGTGCGTGTTTTTGCACACGCGCTCCCACATGATGGGGTGCGCGATACACGGGTTGGCGCCGATGAAGATCAAGACGTCCGACTGCTCGAAGTCGTCGTACGTGAACGGCGGAGCGTCGAAGCCGAACGCTTGCTTGTAGGCCACCACCGCCGTGGCCATGCACTGGCGCGTGTTGCCGTCACCGTGCAACATGCCCATCCCGAATTTGGCGAGCGAGCCCAGCAGCGCCATCTCTTCCGTCGGAATTTGGCCGGTGCTGATGAACGCCACGGAAGCCGCGCCGTGGCGCTGCTGAATGCCCTTGAAGCGCGAGCAAAACGCCTCGAGCGCGGTCTGCCAGCGCACTTCTTCCAGGTTACCGCGGGCGTTACGCAAGAGCGGCTTGGTCGCGCGATCTTTGGCGTAGAGCGGCGTGAGCGCTTCCCAACCCTTGGGGCACGCGGCGCCCTTGTTGACGGAGTAGTCGCGCGCGGGCGAGAGGTTGACGGCTTGGCCGTCTTTGAGGTGCACCTCGAGACCGCAGCCGGTCGAGCAGAAGCCACACACCGCCGTCGTGGTCGCGTCGGGCTTGAGCCGCGAAGGTACCTGGCCTAGGCCAAAACCGCCCGGGTTTCGCACTAGCTCGCGCGTCAGCTTGCCGTCGCGCTGGAACAATAGATCGGCGACCACCGGCGGTGCCTTCAGCTTCGAGCTCATGTTGGCTACGCCACCGCGCCCGGCATTTTTGGAGCCGAGAGCGCCTTGAAGAAGAGCATACGTTCCAGCAGCTCGCCGAGCAGCAGCGCGACGAAGCTGGCGGCCAAAAACCCGAGCTGCCCAACATTCGAAAGTTGAGCCATGGAGCCGAGCAAGAGTAGCGGCAGCAAGATGCCGCCGACCGCGCCGGCCGCGAGCCGCGCCACGAACTGCTTGGCCAGCTGCCCGCGCAGCAAGAGAGCAGTGCGCTTCAACTCGCCCAGCTTGCGATCGTAAAGGTGCAGAAGAACCGTCGCTTCTCCCAGGAGCTTGAGGCCGCTCAGGGCCATGAGCAGCCAACAGAGCACCGGGACGGTGCGCTGGGCGGCGCCGCTTTCACCGAGCCAGAGCGCGGCCGCGCCGTAGGTGAGCAGGGTGGTAGCGGTGCCGAGCACGCCCGCCGTCAAGAAGAATTTGAAGCTGGTGCGGCCACCGCCCCACCACTGGCGGTGGGTGACCTTGTAAAGCAGGACCGAGCAAGCGACGGCTAACACGCCGACCGCCGACACGGAAGCGCCGAGCGCGGTCGCCGCCCTCTCGAAGGTGGCGGGGGCGAGCGGCGGCCAGCCCAGCAGGCGCAGGATGGGCGCGTTGAACTGCAGCGCCGCATACAAGACCGCGAGCTTGGCGAACAAGGCAAAGCCCAGAGCTTCGCGGCTGAGCCACGAGGTGCGCAGGCCTATCAACGCGCGAAACGCCAGGTGCGGCCGGCCCAGGTGCAGGGTGCTGGCGCCGATGGCCAAGAGGCCGAGCGCGAGCGCCACCAGCGAGTGATAGGTGCGCACGCCGCCGAGCGCGCCGCTCCAGCCCGTCTCGTGCAGGCCAAAATCGACCCAAAACGCGCCGGCTGATAGCTGCGTGAGCACGAGCATGATGACCAGCGGGGTGTGCTGATGCCCAGGGCGCACGGCGTAGAAATCGCCGGGCAGCAAGTTCTTGGGCATCACCTTACGCGTTTTGTACTGCGTGGCGGGTACGGTGATACCCGACGATGGCGTTCCGGGCAGCAGCCCTTCGCTCTGAGCCTGCTCGAGCAGCTGTTGCGTCTCGACGATGCGGATCGAGATGGCTTCGTTCGGGCAAGCTTGTACGCAGGCGGGAGCCTCACCCTCCGCCAGGCGATCACTACACATGTCGCACTTACGCACGATGCCGCGGCGCTTACTGAACTGCGGCACCTCGTACGGGCAAGTGAGCGTGCAGTACTGACAACCAATGCACTGATCGTCCAGGTGGCGAACGATGCCCGTCACCGGATCTTTTTCGTAGGCTTTGACCGGGCAGCCCTTCATACAAGCTGGGTCGACGCAGTGGTGGCAAGCGGTGGTGACGGTCTGCTGCACGGGCTCGTTCGAGGTGCCGCCGTGCAAGAGGCCCACGCTGCGCCAGGTCTCGGCCTCGTCGTCGTCCAAGCCGTTGAGGCGATGGCACGCAGTAACGCAAGCCTTGCAGCCGGTGCACGCGTCGAGATCGACTTGAAACGCGTACTGTTGGCCTTTGCCGGGCTTGGCGAGCGGTATCAGATCTTCGTACAGCCGCCTGCCGGTCGGCAGCTCGTCGGCCTCGTGCCGGCGCGCAAAGCGCTCGACGGCCGTGAGATCTTGCTGGGCCTCCAAGAATTGGCTGACCAGCGGCAAGCGCACACGCCGCGCCGCCGGCTCAGCCGTCTCCAGTAGAGCTGCGACTTGGCTCGTCATTCGGCGGGCAATGCCTCCGTGGTCGGGGCGGCCACCTCGGCGCGAGCTTCGGAGCGCTCGAAGCGGATCAGAGCCGCCAGCGCGGCCGAGACCAGCACCGCGCCGCCGAGCCAGAGCAGGCCCGTTTGGGTGCTCGAGCCGTTACCGCGAAAGAGCAGGCCCGCCAGAACGGCGCCGACATTGCCGCCCGCGCCCACGATGCCTGCGACCGCGCCCACACCCTTCGGCTGGATGAACGGCACGACGGAGTACGTGGCGCCCGCCGCCATGTGGACGAACAGGCCGAACGACACCAGGGAGATGGCGGCTGGCACCAAAGAGCCCATGCGCGAGAACAAGATCAGGCCCAGGCCTTCGGCGAACAACATGGCCGTCAGGAAGCGGCCGCGACCATCCAAGCCGAAGCGGCGCCCCGCGCGGTCACCCAGGTAGCCCCCGAGCGAGCGCGCGAAGATGGCCAGTACGCCGAAGCTGCCCGCCAGCATTCCGGCCTCTTTCAGGCCCAGCTGGAAGCGATCGTGAAAGTAGCTGGCCGCGATGTTGTGAATCGTGAGCTCGACACCGAAGCAGGCTCCGTAGCCCAAGAACAAGGCCCACACTCGCGGGTCGCGCGCCGCCTCGACGAGAGACCCTTTCGACTTTCCGGTCACCGCCTTGGCGTCTTTGCTCTCGGGCGAGTCTTGCGTGAACCGCAGGTACAAGACCGCCATCCCCAACATCAAGGCCCCGGGCAAGATCATCGCGTAGCGCCACGCTTGGCCCTGCGTGAGGCCGAAGCCGACCAGGGCCATCACGACCAGCGGCATGACCATTTGGGTGACGCCGCCGCCCAAGTTGCCCCAGCCGGCGGTGGTGGCGTTGGCGGTGCCGACCACATTCGGCGCGAACATGGCGGAGGTGTGGTACTGCGTGATCACGAACGAAGCGCCGACGAGCCCGATCAACACACGGCAGATCAGGAAGCTGGTGTAGTCGTGCACCAAGCCCACGCCCATGATCGGCAACGCACCGAGCGCCAAGAGCGCCGCGTACATGCGGCGTGGCCCGAGCTTGTCGCACAAGTAGCCGACCAAGAGCCGCGCGAAGATGGTGCCCGCCACGGACGCAATCACGCTGTCGGCCACCTGCGCTTTGCTCAGGCCCAAGTCCGCGCGCACCAGCGGCATCAGCGGGGCCAGCCCGAACCAGCCAAAAAAGCACAGAAAGAACGCCAACCACGTCATGTGGAAGGCGCGCATGGGCGGCGTGCTGAAGCTGAACAGACGGATCTTGGTTGCTTTCATGGGTACACCACGACTTTTCGAGACGTCGTAAATCACCGCGCGGCAGAGCGCCGCGTCACTCGGCGGCCGAAGCCGCTTCTTCGTGCAAGTCACAGCGCGCTTTGATCGGCATCAGCTTCTCGATCTCCGCTTCGCTCGGTAGCTCCAGGAACACGCCGTCGCCCTCGACCTTGACGGGGAAGGTCCGCACCTTGAGCTGGTCGCCACTCAGACACTCGCCGGTCTTCAGCGAGAACGTCTTCTTGTGCTGCGGGCAGGCCACCTTGGGCACGCCTTGTTGATCGCCGATCAGGCCGCGGGCCAAGACCATGTCCGACATGTGCGGGCACTGGTTCTGGCAGGCGTACCATTCTCCGCGGGAGGCAAAGTTGTAGAGCGCGATCTGGGCCGGCCCGTACTTGATGGCGATGCCGCCCTCGGCCGGGACCTCGCCGACGCTGGCGACCTTGACCCACTGCGTGTGAATCAACGGCAGGTGCCTGCGATCGCGCACGGCCGGAACGGCGGGAGTCTTCTGCCAATCGGCCGGCCGCTTTTGGCCACGCTCGTCGACCAGCGCGATGGTGTCGTCGGCCTCGGTGCTGTTGGCAAAATGCCTGAATTTTGCGCGTCGGGCCGGGTCTTTGATGGTCTCGGCCCACTCGCACTTGTAGGTGTCGACCAGGTACTGCATCTCGCGCTCGAGCTCTTCGCAGATGCCGAGCTTGTCGTCGATGATGACCTCGCGCAGCTGTTGAATGCCGCCGTCCATCTTGTCGAGCCAGGTCGACGTGCGGGTCAGGCGATCGGCCGTGCGGATGTAGAACATCAAGAAGCGGTCGACGAGCTTGAGCGCCTCTTCTTCCGTCAGGTCGGAAGCGAACAAGTCGGCGTGGCGCGGCTTGATGCCGCCGTTGCCGCACACGTACAGGTTCCAGCCCTTCTCGGTGGCGATCAGGCCGAAGTCTTTGCTCTGCGCCTCCGCGCACTCGCGAGTGCAGCCGCTGACCGCGCTCTTCAGCTTGTGCGGGGCGCGGATGCCCTTGTAGCGCTCCTCGACCCGGATCGCGAAGCTCACCGAGTCTTGCACGCCGAAGCGACACCAGCTGCTGCCCACGCAGCTCTTCACGGTGCGGAGGGCCTTGCCGTAGGCGTGCCCGCTCTCGAAGCCAGCCTGTACGAGCTCGCCCCAAATCTCGGGCAGTTGCTCTACGCGCGCGCCGAACAGATCGATGCGCTGGCCGCCCGTGATCTTGGTGTACAGGTTGTATTTTTGGGCAATTTGCCCGATGACAATCAGCTTTTCGGGCGTAATTTCTCCGGCCGGGATGCGCGGGACCACCGAGTACAAGCCGCTGCGTTGTAGGTTGGCCAGGTAACGATCATTCGAGTCTTGCAGCGTGTCGTGCTGCAAGATCATGTCGTTGTGCACGCTGGCCAGGATCGACGCTACGGCCGGCTTGCAAATCTCGCAGCCGTGGCCCTGGCCGTGCGACTCGACGAGCTCCTTGAACGTGCGCTGCTTCTTGACGCGGACGATTTGGTACAGCTCTTGACGACTGAACGCGAAGTGCTCGCACAGCTCTTTCTTGACGGCCTTGCCGGCCGCGGCCAGCTCCGCGTTCATGATGTCGGTCACGAGAGGCATGCAGCCGCCGCAGCCGGTGCCCACCTTGGTCGACTTCTTCAGGTCGGTGATGTTGCAGATGCCGGCGCGTACGGCCTTGCAGACCTGACCTTTGCTGACGTTGTTGCAAGAGCAGACCTGCGCGCTGTCGGAGAGCGAGACCTTGCCTTTGCCTTCGCGCGCGCCGAACAACAGCTCTTCTGGCGCGGCCGGCAGCGCCTCGTTGCTGCGCAAGAGCTGGGTGAGAGTCGCATACTCGCTGGCGTCGCCCACCAAGATTCCGCCGACCAGACGCGTGCGATCGGCGCTGACGACGAGCTTTTTGTACACGCCCTTGACCAAGTCTTCGTACGAGATGGTGCGCTCGCCCGCGGTTTCGGCGAAGGGGTCGCCGAAGCTTGCCACGTCCGTGCCCAGGAGCTTCAGCTTGGCAGACTGATCGGTGGCCACGAACTTGGCGTCGGTGCCGGTCAGGGTGCGGGCGCAGGCCTCGGCCATTTGATAGCCAGGGGCGACCAAGCCGTACAGCGTGCCCTCGTGCAGCGCACACTCACCGATCGCGAACACGTCTTGATCGCTCGTGCGCAGGTGGTCGTCGACCAAGATGCCGCCGCGATCTCCGAGCGCGAGCCCGGCTTCGCGCGCCAGCTCGTCGCGAGGGCGAATGCCGGCCGAGATCACGATCAGGTCGCACTCGAGCGTCTCGCCGTCTTTGAAGGCCAGACCCTGCGCGCTCTCTTCGCCCAAGATGCTGGTGGCCGCCCGCGAGGTGTGCACCTTCACGCCCAGCGCCTCGACCGTCTTCTGCAGCAGGCGTCCGCCCGCCGCGTCCAGCTGGCGCGGCATCAAGCGCGGGGCAAACTCGACCACGTGGGTCTCGAGGCCCAGGTCGTGTACGGCCTTGGCCGCTTCCAAGCCCAACAAGCCGCCGCCCAAGACCGCCCCCACCTTGGCCGTCTTGGCGTATTCACGAATCGCGACCAGGTCTTCGATGGTGCGATAGACGAAGACGCCCTGCTTCTGCACGCCCGGGATAGGCGGAACGAACGGGGCCGAGCCGGTGGCCAAGACGACGTTGTCGAAGCGGATCCACTCGCCGCTCGACGACAAGACGGCGCGACGACCGCGATCGAGCCGGACCGCGCGCTCGCCCAAGAGCAGGCGAATCTTGCGCTCTTTGTACCAATCGGCGCCGGCCAAGAGCAGCTCGTCCGCGCTCTCTTTCTCGAAGAAGCTGGTCAGCTTGACGCGGTCGTAAGCCGGCCGCGGCTCCTCGCAGAACACGCTGATGTCGAAGCTTCCGTCTTGGTCGTACTCGCTGAGCAGCTCGCACAGCTTGTAGCTGACCATGCCGTTGCCGATGACGACGAGACTCTTGCGACGGCCCTTCTCAGTTTTGGGACTCGACATACCTTCTCCTGCTTTGGTGGACCCCGCGCCGAACACGCTCTGAAAGTCGATGCCACGCGTGCGCACGAGGCTCGCGCGGTCGACGATGGTGGCGGGGGGGACGCCGCGTTCACTCAAGGCGCGCGCTACGGCTTGGCCGAGCGCGACGGGATTGCTGCGCCGAAGCGCGTGAGCCAGCTCGGCGCGCTGCGAAGGCGCGGCCGAGTCGAACAGGCTGTCGATTTCGCGCGATGAGCCGAAGGCCACGCTGTCGAAATCGCGCCCCAAGACGCGGCCCAAGAGGGCGCGGGGCCGGCTGTCGGGGGCGTCGTCGCCGCCCAGCACACGCACGTTGGCGCCGCGAGCGGTGACGGCCGCGACCAAGCGCGGGTCACAAGACAGCGCGGCGACGCCGAGCGTGCGTCCGGAAAAAGACGCGGCCGAGAGCGCCTCGAGCAGCGAAGGGCCGTTCGGCTCGTCACCCACGATGGCGGGGCGGAGCCCGATCTCGGCCAGGGCGGCCCGCGTCTTGGGTCCCGCGGCGGCAAGGCGCGCGCGGGACAGCGCCCGTTGAATGTCGTCTTCACGACCGCGCTGCAACGCGAACTCCACCAAGACGCGTACCCCCTGTCCGGTCAGAAACAGGATGTCGTCGAACGCGCCCTCCATCAGCTCGGAGATCCACGACTCGAGCGAACGCGTAGAGCCGGAGGCGGCGAGCTCGAAGCGCTGAACGTCGGCCCCCAGGTCGCGCAGGATTCGGGCGACACTGTCCAGGTCCGACGGACCAAACAAAAGAATACGCCGTTCGGCGAGCAGTCGATCACCACTCATCGCTAACCTTAGCGAGTCACTGGAGACTCGGTTCATGTCGGCTTCGGTCGAGAACCGGGTTGGCTCTCCAAGCGCAAAGTCGACTCTCGAGTAATGACCGCCGCCCACATTTCGGTCAACGGAGATCCACCCTGCGAGACGATGAAAAATGCCTCGAGAACGGCTGTGGATCGCGACGCGAAACCGTGGGGAAAAGTCCTGAAACGAACTCGAAACTCGGATCGAAGCCGGAACGATTTCGAAACCATCCAGCTACACGCGGCGAAGCCTTCGCCGACGTGCTAGTTCGCGACTCGGTACCTCGATGATCCCCAGCGCTCCTCCCGCCGTCGCTCCCGCGGACGGCCTCGTCGACACCCTCGGCCGGCCGTTGGGTGACCTGCGGGTGAGCGTGACGGACCGCTGCAATTTCCGCTGTCGCTACTGCATGCCCCGCGAGCGCTTCGGTAAGGACCACGCCTTCTTGCCGCGGGCCGAGCTGCTGACCTTCGAGGAGATCTCCCGAGTGGCGCGCGTGCTGAGCGGGGCGCTGCGCAAAGTCCGGCTGACCGGAGGCGAGCCACTGCTGCGAAAAGACCTGGCGCAGCTGGTGGCCTTGTTATCGGGCGGCGCAGGCGGCGCGCCGACTCCGGTCGCCCTCACCACGAACGGCGTGCTCTTGCCGCAGTTCGCCGAAGGGCTCGCGCGAGCGGGCCTGACGCGCCTCACCGTTAGCCTCGACGCGCTGGACGGCCGCGTGTTCGCAGCAGTGACCGACGCCGACTACGGCGTCGCCGATGTGCTGGCCGGCATCGAGAGCGCAGCCGCGGCTGGCTTCCGCCAAATCAAGATCAACTGCGTGGTTCGGCGCGGGCTGAACGAGGACGAGGTGCCGAAGCTCGCGCGCCACTTCCACGGCTCCGGGCACGTGCTGCGCTTCATCGAGTACATGGATGTGGGCTCGACCAACGGCTGGCGCTCCGAGCAAGTGGTGAGCGCGGCCGAGATCGTCGAGCTCATCGATCGCGAGCTGCCCTTGGAAGCGACCGCGCGCGAGCGCCCGAGCGACGTAGCCGCGCGCTTCCGCTACCGCGACGGCGGCGGCGAAATCGGCGTCATCGCGAGCGTGACCCAACCCTTCTGCGGAGACTGCTCGCGCCTGCGCCTCTCCGCCGACGGCCAGCTCTACACGTGCCTGTTCGCCACCACCGGCACCGATCTACGTGGCCCCCTGCGCGCCGGCGCCACCGACGCCGAGCTCGCCGCCCTGGTGCGCCAACTCTGGACCCACCGCGCCGATCGCTACTCCGAACAACGCCAAGAGCAGCTCATCACCCCCAAGCGCAAGCTCGAGATGTCGTATTTGGGCGGATGACGCGGAGCGCGCGCGGCGACGGGCGGATTTCCAATCCCGGGGGCATCCTCTGTCGCTCGACGCGGTTGAGGTCATGACCGCTCCCCATTCGAGCTGGGGCCGAGCTGACGGGGCCCTAGCGAGCTTTGCGCGCGTACGCCCAGGCGATGGGGACGCCGTCGAAGGTGGCGATGGCGGCGGGGGCGAGGGTGCCGTAATCGACCCAGATTTGTTGCTCGACGCGGCTCATGTGCGGCTCGAAGTGGAAGAGCGCGATATCGGAGGAGGCAATGTCGAGCGAGCCGCGTAGATCGCGACGGAGGCGGCCGTCTTCTTGGAACATGGCGAAGCTTTGTTGCGCCGTGTCGTGCAGGTAGACGACGCCGCGCTTGGGCGCGCGACGATTGATGAACGGAGCCAGGCTCTGGGTGGTGTAGCCCCAAAACGTGCGATTGAGCCCCAAGCTGGCCGCGCCCGGCGCGCCGCCCACGATAGGGGTGTAGGCGCTCAGCCCGAACGGGTGCGCGTGCAGGCTCATCACGACCGGGCCGAGCAACACGCAAGCGGCGGCGAAAGCGACGACCGGCGGCGCCGGCAGGCGCGGCTGCCACGCTCGCAGCGCCGCAACGACCTTGGTGAAGCCGAGCCCGGCGAACAAGCAAAGAAACGGATAGGCGGTCAGCCAATGCTTCGTGCCACCGAAGATGGGCGTGCCCGACGAGAGCCAGGGCGCGTAGCTCATGGCTATCGACACGGCCCAAAACACAAAATGTCGGCCATTTTTCGGGAGCTTTAGCGCCGCTAGACCGCCCGCGGCCGCGAGCGCCAAGGTGACGAACGGCACCGTGGCCAGGGTCATCAGCCACGCGTAACCGCGTGGCATGGGCGGCTTCCAGTACGTTTGCCCCAGAAACTCCATGTTGTAATACTCGTGGCCGGTGTGGAAGGCGACGTACTCGCGCAGGCGCGAGAAGGTGTCGTGCCACAGCCACGGCCACAACGCGACGAACAGCAGCGGGCCAACGATACCCATGCTGAGCCAGGCCGCCGGCAGCCGCCGCCACCACGCGCCGCCACCGCCCGCGCGCCGGTCGCGCAAGAGCGACCACCCCTCGGTCAGCGCGAAGTGCGACAAGACCGCGAAGGGAAAAATCCACGAGTTGTGCTTGGTGTCGAGCAAGAGTCCGTACGCAACGCCCGCGCCCAGCAGCCAGCCGCGACGCGGCGATTCGAGCGAGCGCACGTACGCGTAGCTGGTGATGAGCCACATGGCGCAAACCGGCATATCGAAGCAAGCCAAATGGGCGTGAAAAAATACTCGCGGTAGGAACGCGAACGACGCGGCCGCCACCAGGCCACCCGCGCGCCCCAGCGTACGGCGCCCCCACAGGAAGGTCAGCGCGACCGCCGCGCTCGAAAGCGCCATCGCCGGGAAGCGAAAGCTCGTGCTCATCTGCGAGAAGAAGCCAAAAAACCAGGCGTTCGAGAGCGCAAACAGCGATTTGATCAGCGCCGGATGCTCGTGATTGGCGCTCCAAAAACGATCCACCACCGGCGTAGACAGGGCTTCACCGGGGTGCTGCGTCAGGAGCGCGAACCACTCGCCGTACTGGCGCGACGCCCAGAAATAGAAGCCTTCGTCGCGGGTGAAGCCGAGCGAGCCGGACGTCGCGAGCAGCAGCGCGCAGTAGCCGAGGCCGAGCGCCGCTGCGATCAGCGCGTCCGCGTGCGACCGGAGCCAAGCCGCCGCGCCCTTCACCGCGCCTCCAGCGCGAAGCAGACATCGCCGCTCGAGCGGGCCAATTTGCGCACGCTGACTTCGACCGCACCGCTGGCCGTGCCACGTTGCACCTCGAAGCGCGACCAACCGCGGCCCCCCGCCACACGTTGCTCGCCGAGCGCTCGACCGGCCTCGCTCAGGCTCACGGACACCTCATCGGCTTCCTGATCTCGCTCCAAGAAATAGGAAAACCCGGCGAAGCCGACCAAGCGCGCGCTGGTCGGAACAGAATCGAAGCGCAACACCACGCTGCCGCCATCAGGCACCTGAGTCAGCACGCAGCGGCGCGCGCGGTAGTCTTGGTCGTCGATCACGGAAACCCCGACTATGCGCCCTCCCGGGCACTCGTAGCGCTGCCGCGGATAGGCCAGGTGCCCGTGCAGACCGCCAGTGGCCGCGCGAGCACGCTCGGTCAGCGGGCAAGCGCGCCGCTGCCCAGCAAGATCGCTGAAGACTTCGGCAGCGCCTAGCGAGACCGCCGCCACGAAGTCGAGCTTCACCGGCTCGGGCCGGGGATTTTGCCGCAGCGAGAGCACGAACGGGCCGATGCGCTGCGTCTGCTGGACCGGAAAGGCGGCGAGCTCCGGTGCGCTGGCGCCGAGCAGCGAGACCTCCAAGAAGCTGGCATAGCCGCTGTCGTCGGGGCGAGTGAGCTCACTGGCGGGAAATGCCGGGGGCGCGGCCTGACGCACGAGCGGCTCGGCCCAGGCTGGCGCCACCACCACCGGCACGCCGCTTTGCTTCAGCCTCAGGAGCTCGGGCCCGAGCGCCGCGTAGTCCGCGACATCGGGCGCCCGCCCCGCGAAGTACCAGTGCAGCGCCAGCTCCACGAGCCCGAGCAGCGGGATGAGCCCGAGCAGCAAGGCGCGTGACGAGAACGACGGACGCATGAGACGACGTGGGTTAGCTGGAGTGGGTCGCGAGGTACCGCTCCAAGTCGCGCTTACCATCGGGCGAGCCGACCTCGTAGAAGTGCTCGGGCGCCACGAACGCGCGCAACCGGCGCTGGCGCGCGAGCTTGCGAAACAGCGCTTCGACCCCCCAAACCGCGCCCTCTTCGATGCCTTCCAGGGCGGAGCGGCGGAGCGCGATGGCGCCGTAGTCGAGGCAATCGAGCTCAGGCTCGGCCGCGCCTCTGTCGTACTTGGTGACCCAGTCGCCGTCGAGCGCCACGTGGCTCTGGCTCCGCTGATCACGGTTGCGGTACACGCTCATGGTTGCAACGGTCTCCGGGTGGGCGCGCAGGTCTTGCAGCGGAGCCGCGTAGTCGAACGGCAAATAGCGGTCCCCGTAGGTGAGCACGAACGCGTCTTCGAGCCGGGCGAAGGCGCGCCGCAGGGCGCCGCCAGTGCCAACTTGCTCGGCGCCGGCGTACGAGTAGCCGACGGCCAACCCGCGATCGAGCCCGCGCTTCACGTGCGTCTCGATTTGCTCGCCCAGATGGTCGACGCACAAGACCACGCTGCGCGCGCCCGAAGCCGCGAAGCGGTCGAGCTGCCAATCGACGAGCGGACGGCCCTGCACCATGAGCAGCGACGCCGGCACCTGCTCGGCATCCGGCTGCACGCGGGTGACCAGGCCACCCGCCAACACGACGATCTGCATCAGCTCACCTGCTCCTGGCGTTCGGCAACCTGCGACTCTGAGCGAAGCTAGACGACATGTGGGCGAGCGTAACCGAAGTCTGCGCGGGCGGAATCTTCCGCTGATTTGCGCCAAGTTGCGAGGCTCGGCAAACGCCCGTACCCTCGAGGAACATGCCTTTCGGTCTGCCGACCCGCGTGCTGGGGGCGCCCACGCTAGCGGCCATGGCCACGATGACTCTGGCTGCGTTCACGGCTTGCGACCGCACGAGCCCGGAAGAGCTCGCGCGCGACGGCAGCGCCATCATCGGCGGCAAGCTCGACACGACTCACCGGGGGGTCGTCTCGCTGCTGAAGCGCGTGCAAGGCGGCTACTACCCGGCCTGCTCTGGCACCTTGCTCACGCAGAACCTGGTGCTCACGGCTCACCATTGCGTGGCCGGTTTGGATTCACCCGACGGCGCTAGCGTGGAGTGCGGTGCCACCAAGTTCACCAAGACCGAGGCTGCGTCGACCATGTTGGTGTCGGTCGAAGCCAACGTGGGCCACGAGGGGCTCGATCCGTTTCGGGTTTCGCAGGTTTGGGTGCCCGAAGGCAACAGCGACGTGTGCGGCCGCGATATTGCGCTGATGCTGCTCAGCGGGTCCGGCGTACCGGCCAGCGTGGCGACGCCCATCGAGCCCAGCCTCGAGAAAGAGCTCTCGGCCGACGAGGTCTTCTCTGCCATCGGCTACGGGCTCCAAGATCCGGGCGACGAGACGGGCGAGACGTCCGGCCACCGCATGACCGTCACCAACGCCCAGGTGTTTTGCGAGGGCAACGCCTGCGGAACCGATCTGGTGTTGGAAGGCGAATTCATCGCCGATAGCCCGGTGTGCTCGGGAGACTCCGGGGGGCCAGCGCTGGACGGGAGCGGCCGGGTGAGCGGCGTGACGTCGCGCGGCGACCAAAAGTGCACGGTCGGCATCTACAGCGGAGTCTCCGCGTGGCGCGATTTCATCGTCGAAAAGACGTTCGAGGCCGCGGCTAGCGGGCACTACACGCCGCCGACGTGGGCCGGTAAGCCGCCGGCTGGTTTCGACCCAGGCCAACCCAGCGGTGGCTCGTCGAGCAGCGGCGGCGCCAGTAGCTCGGCCGGCAGTAGCGCGTTGCCGCTGGCGGGTGGCCCGAGCGGTTCGCCCGCGAGCGGCGGCAGCAGCAACACGCCCGTCATCGATCCGCTGGGGCTCACCTGCTCTGGCGCTTGCCCCGGCTCCTACGTGTGCTGGGCCGTCACGGGTGAACCGCCCGGCATCTGCGTTCCGCAGTGCAGCGCTCAGCAGACGAGCTGCCCCGCCGACTATTCGTGCGACACCGAGCTAGGCGCCTGCTTGCGCACCGCCGACCTCCCCAAGCCTAAAAGCGCATCGCACAACGGCTGCAGCGTGAGCGCCAGCGGCGGCCTCGCCGAGACGCCGAGCGGGGCGTGGGCGAGCCTGCTTTTGCTGGGCGCGCTGTTTCGCAGGCGTCGCTAGCGGGAAGCTGCGCGAGCGCGCTCCAGATAGCCGGTCAGCTCGCGCATGAGCGGCGCCGCGCGCGCGTCTTGGCTGGGCTCGAGCGGGGTCTGCTCTCGCGGATCTGCCGCCAAATCGAACAGCGTGAAGCGGCGCCCGGCCTCCACGTAGATCAGCTTGAGCGGGTACGCGATCCAAGCGGCTTGGTAGGCGCGGCCGTCTTCGACAGCGAAGGTCTCGGCGACGAAGCCCTTGTCGTCGCCCGGCAGCTGGTCGTGGTGCATGAGCGGCGCCAGGCTTCGACCGCGTAGCTGGTCGAAGGTTTGCCGGTCACCCAGCACGCGCGCCAACGTGGGCGCTAGGTCGGTGAAGGTCACGCTCGGCGCAACCCGCTTGCCGTTGACGCCCGGTATCCGCAACAACGCGGCCGGGCAGAGCTGCGGATCGTGCAGGTTCGAGCCGTGCCAGCGATCGCCATGCTCGCCGAAGGCCTCGCCGTGGTCGCCCGTCGCGAGCAGGAGCGTTTGGTCCCAGACGCCCAGCTTGCGCAGCCCTTCGATCAACCTGCCTAGCTGATGATCGGCGTGCCAAATTTCGGCGTCGTAGCGCGACTGCTCGTCGGTTCCGAACACGGGTGCGCCGGGCGGTTGCTCGTAGCGGTAGTGGGGCTCGAACAAGTGCAGCCAGAGGAAGAACGGCGCGGCCGCGCCCTGGACGTGGACCAGCGCCTTGTCGATTTGCTCGGCCGCCGGGAAGCCGGACATGGTACCGCCGCGGTATTCGAGCTTGGTCGAGATGTCGTAGCGCTGAAAGCCGCGCTCGAAGCCGGCGTCTTCTTGCGGCGTGAAGGCCGAAAAATCGCTCAAAACTGCGATCGTTTGGTAGCCGCGCGCCCCCAGCAGCTCGGGCAGCCAGGGCGTCTTGGGCCCGATCCGCCGCATGCGCTTTTCGGGCGCTTGCGGCAGCCAGTCGATTTCGGACGGCGCGTACGAGCTGAACAACGACGCGACGGCCAGCCTCGTGAAGGGGGCCGCGCTGTACATGCGCTCGAATACCCAAGACTCCGACGCCAGAGCGCGCAAAGTTGGCGTGGTATCGCGGCCGGGGCGCATGAACGACGCGTGGTCGCGGCGCAAGGTCTCGATCGTGACCACGACGACGTTCAGCTTGGAGGGCGAGCCGTGTGCGCTGGGGCCCCAGCTGGGCCGGCGTGGCTCGAACGCGCGCCCACCGTCGCCGGCCACGCAGTTGTTGTCGATGCCGTCACCGGCTATCTCGGTGGCGCTCGGGTTGATGTCCGCGTCGAGCGGCGCGCAGTCTCCCCCGTCCAAGAAGCTGGAGTAGCCGTCGCCGTCGAAATCGCTCAGCTGCTGCAGCCCGAGGATCAGCACCTTGGACCAGCTGCTCGGCTGGCTCAGCACGCTTCCGGCGCGCGAGCTTCCGCCGAGAAATAGCGCAAAGCCGAGCGCAGCCACGCCAGCGCTCAGCGCCGCCGGCCACTTTCCCCGCGCGCGCAACGACCCCGAGGCGTCTGCGGCGGCGAAGGCCGCCAAGAAGGTCAGAGGCGCGGCCAACAGCCGTGGCTCGAGCTGCTCGAGCCCGCCGCGACACGCGACCACGAGCGCTCCTAGCGTCGACAGCTGGAAGCCCAACGCCAGCCCCGGCAGCGCCCGCAAGCGGCGGCCCGCCGCGCGGCAACGAGCGAGAGCCCGGTAGCCAACTAGGCCCGCCAGCCCCAGCAGCGTCGCTTCGGCCAACGCTGCGGCGGCCGTGAGCGCGGACGCGAGCTCGATGTTGTGGAAGCGCGCGCTCTGACGAGCCACCAAGAACACCCCAGCCAAGAGCGCCGGCCACGCGAACAGGCAAACCAGGAGCGCATCGCGTCGCGCCGGCGCGGCCCACTGCGCCCGCAACGTCTCCGCCAGCGAGTCTTCGTCACACAGCGCCGAAAGGCCCGCCGCCAACACCAGCGCCAACGACGCGGCCGGTAACGCCCACAGCCCCAACGTCCACAGCACCGTTAGCGCCGCGCCCGAGACCGAGCTGCCCAACACGCGGCTGGCGCCGACGACGGCCTCGGCCAGCACGCCCGCGGTGACCGCCAGGGCCGTAACCGCGAGCTGGCTGGCGAAGGCTCGCTTGGTCAGCCGCCGACCTCGGAGCGCTCGTAGATCTCGAAGTCTTCGATTTCTCGCACCTTACGGTACTGGTTGTCGATCAGCGATTTCAGCTCGGGGAAGTTGGGCAGCTCGTCTTTCGAATCGAGCGGGCTGCCGGTGACGGACGGGAAGACGTCGCGCCGCTGAACGACGATGATCTTGGGGCGGTTGATGGACAGGTCCTTCAGCAGCTCACGCCGCGCGGTACCGCGCTGCCAGAGAGAGCGCTGTGGCACGTCGTAAATCCAGCGACTGGCCAGCGGGCGCTCCGCCAAAAAATAGATGGACGGCTCGAAACCCCAGATGAAGAGCGGGTCGTTGCTGCTGGTTCGCGAGCGTACGTCGAGCGCCACCTGACGATCGGCGTCGAGGTTGTAGTCGGCTACGTAGCTGAGCTCGCGATCGAGGTCGACGCGGCTCTGGAAGGGAGCGCGCCTCAGCAGAAACGCGCTGCGCATCTTGGTTCGTTCCCAAAAGCCTTGCGGTAGGTCACGCGCGCCGTCGCGCATGTCCACGGCCACGATCAGGAACGCGGCCAGGGCCAGCAAGCTGCCCGGCCCCGCCAGCAGGCTTCGCCGATAGAGCTTGTACAAGCCCAAGCCGGACATGAACGCGATCAGCAGCAGGGTCGCGGCGTAGTGATACGGGAAGAATTTGCCCTGCATCACGATGCCGGTCACCTGGATGGCGATGATGCCGAGCACCAGGTAGATACCCTCACGCTCGCGCGCGTGGATGGGCGACATGGCGATGGCGGCGAGGAAACCGAACGCCGACAGGGCCGAGAATTTCCAGAACGCCTCTTCCAGCGCGTAGTAGAGCCACCCGGCAGCGTGAGCCTCGGCCCAATTGAGCTTGGTGTAGCCGGGGACGAACTCGCGAAAGGTCCACCAAAACGCCGGCCAGGCCCCGCGCGCGGCGATCCAGGCGAGCACGAGCACGATGGGGGCGGCGAAGCCCGCGCAGCTCAACAGCGCGGTCTGGATCAGCTTGGGGAGCTTGGCCGCGCGTGATTGCTCGCGCGTCACCAGGTAGGCGCCGCACACCAAAATTCCGCCGCCGAGCGGGGGCTTCAGCAGCGCGCACAAGCCGAACAGCGCTCCCGTGCCGAATGGCACCAGCCAGCGACGGCTCTTGGGCAACTCGAGCGTCACGACCACGAGCGCGGCCACCGTGAGGTAACCACCGAACGTCTCCGGCTGGCCGGTGTGCCAAAATTCGAGCTCGGCGTGAACCAGCGCGGCCACCGCTCCGCACACCAGCCCCGCCTTGGGCTTGTCGAAGAACACCTGGGCCAAGCGCTGGAAGCCGAGCACGGTAGCGACCAGGCCGATCACCTCGACCAAGCGGATGGCCAGCATCGACTTGCCGAACAGGCCCTGGGCCAGGCCGTACACCAAGAAGATGCCGGGCGGTTTGAAGTCCCAAGCGTCTCGGTACGGCATGCCCCCCTCGAGCATCACGTCCGCCACGACGCCGTAGATGCCCTGGTCACGCCCGAACGAGAACAGCAAGATCTGCAGCGAGGCGAAGGCGACCACCAGCCAGCAGACGACGGCCAGCCATTGATCGGGATCGCGAATGGTCAGGCGTGGCACGATTTCGGCCGCAGGCCGAACCGACTCGCTCGGCATGCGCAGAACCTACCAACAGGCTCCGGCCAAAGTCAGCTCTTTCGGTAAACCAACCAGCGCAGCTCCATCGGCGGCCGCTCGGCGGGTAAATCGAACAAATCTTGGCCGCCGCACCAGCCCTCGTACCAACCGGTGGAGGGGTATTGCCCGTCGGGCAGGTGCGTTCGCTCGTACTCGGCCGCCGCTTCGTCGCCGAGGCGCTCGAACGGCAAGCCCTGCGAGGCCAGCTCGAAATCATGGCGCGTAAACAGACAGCACCACAGGACCTGGGACAGCTGCCGGGCAAAATCGTCGGGCTTGTAGCCGCCGTCGCTCAAGAAGGCGTTGAAAACCAAGAGGCCGCCTGGCAATAGCCGCGCCGCCGCCGCTTCGAACAGCTGCCGCAACTGCGCGACGCTGCGAAAATGCGAGGCCACGACCTCGGACAACAGCAGCAGGCGATACTGCGGGCGAGGCAGCTCGAGCGCGGAATCGAGGATGCTGCCCTCGACGACTTTCACGGACAGATTTTCGGTCGCGACCGTCTCGCGCAAGATCGTACAAAGCGCGTGGGCCGGCTCCAGCGCGTCGACCACGAAGCCTTCGCGCGCGAGCGGCAAAGTGTTTCTGCCCGTGCCGGCGCCCACGTCCAAGACGCTGACGTCGGCCGGTGCGCCGAGCGAGCGCGCCACGTCCATGACCTTGGCGTCCGGGTCTTTGCCGAACAGCGGAGGCGTGCGGGTGTCGACCCAATGCTGGTACTCGTCGGTGAAGTCGGCGCTCATGGCGACGATCTTCCAGGTCAAGCTCGTCTTCGGAGAGGGATCGGTCTGATAGGTGACGACCACCTTCGAGCTGGAGGACGCCTGGTAGGCTTGGTCGATTCGAACCGCCAACGATTTGCGAAATTCATCCAGCTCCGGCGGCGTGAACTTACGCCCCACGCTCTCCCAGATGCCGTCGAAGATCTTGACGTAGTGCTCGAGCAACGCCGGCACGGCGGGCAAGCCCAGCTCGCCCGAGCACTGCAAGCGCCGCGGCAGCCGCCGGAGCATGGCTTGCCTCAGGACGGCTGCGTTCGTCTCGCGCTTCGCGGCTTTTCCCATCGGCGCGGCATGGTGGCAGAAGTGCCCCCCGTGACTCAACGGCGCGCTGCCGCGCTCGCTACTTGGCGCCGAGAAACGCGATCTTGTCGCCGTTGACACGCCAGTTTCCGCGGCTGGTCGCCACGAAGATTGGCAGCCCAACGAGCAAGCTGGTGAAAACGTGCGTCTCGAGCGGATAGTCGGTGACCAAATGAGTGATGACGAGCGCCTCGGCGGGGCTGCCGTCCACCTGCGTTGGCATCTCGATCACGGACTTGGTCAACTCTTTCAGGTAACTGACCTGGCTGCCGCCGTCGGCGACGAGGGCGCGGTAGTGCTTGCCCAAAACGGCCCAATGGGGCTTCGTGGTTCCGGCGAGCAGGTAAACCAGCGTGCCACTCTCGCCGTAGGCCTCCGCGGGAATCACGATCGGGTTGAGCGGCTGCGCCGGCGTGGCCACCGCGGCGATGGCGGCTTGGCGCGCGCGCACGAGACCTGCCAATAGGTCCGGCGCGACCTCGGGCGGCTCGAGCGCCTCGAAGCGGGGCTGCTGCTTGGGTAGCAGGTGAATGCGGTAGGCAACGCGGGTCGGCTGCTCGGATGTGAAGAACACGACTTGAAACGCTCCGCTGGGACCCGACTCGTGCCCTTCGCGCAGCGGCAAGTAACCCACCACCTTCTTGGCGTCTGGGTGCGGCACGTTGGCGAGCAGGACGTCGGTGCCAATCGCGGCGACTTGGTCGAGCACGTACAGCTCACACCCAATTTCGGCGGAGCGGGCGACGACGTCTCGAAGATCGGCGGGGATGGGCTGATCGGTGCCAACGGCGGCTTCGGACCTGGATGGTGTGGCAGAAGCGCTCTGCGGGCTCGCCCCCGCGCACGAGCTGAGCAGCATGGGTAAGGCCACCAACGCCACGCTCACGAGCGCCCAGCCTCTTGCCACACCCGACATGCGCCCCACACTATCACGAGCGGCGATGCTGAAATTGTTAGAAATAGTCGCCGCGTCGCGCGACGTTGCCTCGACTCGCTCACGCAAGCTGAAGACCGAGCGGCTGGCAAGGCTCTTAGCGCAGCTCGAGCCAGCAGAGGTGTCGTCGGCCGTCGGCTTTTTGTGTGGCGAGCTACGCCAGGGCAAGCTCGGCATTGGCCACCGGTTGTTACAGAAGCTCAAAGCAACCGAATCGAGCAGAGACTCGAGCGTGACCGTCGGCGAGCTCGACGCCACCTTTCAAGAGCTCGCGGGCCTATCCGGAAAGGGCTCGAGCAAGCAACGTGACGAGCTGCTGCGGGCGCTGTTCGCGCGCCTGGGGGCGGAAGAGCGAGACTTCGTCACTCGCTTGGTGCTGGGTGAGCTGCGGCAAGGCGCGCTCGAGGCGCTGGTCGTGGAAGCGCTGGGGCAAGCCACCAACATTTCGGCCCCCGCGCTGCGGCGGGCCATGCTGTTCACGGGTGACGCAACCGAGGTCGCGGTGCGCGCGCTCACGGGTGGGGAAGCCGCGCTCGCCGAGCTGAGCGTCGAGCTTTTTCGGCCACTCCGGCCCATGCTCGCGCAAACCGCCAGCAGCGTGACCGACGCGTTCGAGCGCCTTGGCCCGTGCGCGTTCGAGCAAAAGCTCGATGGCGCGCGCATCCAAGTCCACCGCCTGGCCGAGCGTGTAGCCATCTACTCGCGCCACGGCAACGAGCTGACCGACTCCTTGCCCGAGGTCGTCTCGTTGGTCCGCTCGTTCGACGCCCAGAGCCTGGTGCTCGACGGCGAGGCCATCGCGCTCGCAGCAAACGGCCGGCCGCTACCCTTCCAAGAGACGATGCGCCGCTTCGGCCGCAAGCAAGGCGTGAGCGAACTTGCCAGCAGCCTGCCGCTGCGCGCGTTCTTCTTCGACTGCTTGTACCTGAACGGAGAAGTGCTGGTAGAGGCGACCAACGCCGAGCGCTGGGCCGCCATGAGCCGCGCGGTGCCCGCGGAGTCGCGGGTCGTGCGTGCACAAATCGATGGCGTCGAGAGCGGAGAAGCGCTGATGCGCGCGTCGCTGCAAAGCGGCCACGAAGGCGTGGTCGCCAAGAGCCTGTCGTCGAGCTACGAAGCGGGTCGGCGCGGCGCGGGCTGGCTGAAGCTGAAGCCCGCCCCCACGCTCGATCTAGTGGTGTTGGCGGCGGAGTGGGGCAGCGGTCGGCGCAAAGGGTGGCTCAGCAACCTCCACCTGGGCGCTCGCGATCCGGAAACAGGGGGTTTTGTCATGCTGGGCAAGACCTTCAAAGGCCTGACCGACGAAATTCTGACGTGGCAGACGCAGAAGCTACGAGAGCTCGCCACCAACGAAAGCGACTGGGTGGTGCACGTGCGGCCCGAGCTGGTGGTCGAAATCGCGTTCGATGGCTTGCAACGCAGCCCGGTGTATCCGGGCGGCCTGGCCCTCCGGTTCGCGCGCGTCCGCCGTTACCGCGAAGACAAATCGGCGGCCGAGGCCGACACCATCGCCTTCGTGCGCTCGCTCTACGAGCAAAAGCTCGGCGGGGCAGAAGAAGATTCAGGCGAGCTCTAGCGGCGCTTCGGCTTCGTGCGCGGCCGTGGCCAGCCGTGCTCGGCCAGCGCTATCCCGCCGCGCGCGTCGAATTCGACCCCTTCCTGCTCGAGCAAGCGGCGCTGCTCGGCCCGACTGCGCGGCTCGCGAATGGTGATGTGCGCGGTGCGAGCGTTGCGACGACCGAGCACGCGCTGCCACGGTACCGTGCGACCCAAGGCACGCATGGCGTAACCGACGGTACGGGCCGCTCCGGGCATCCCGGCCGCGCGCGCCACGTCGCCGTACGTCATCACGCGGCCGCGGGGGATCTTGGATACTACCTTGCGGATGCGCTCGAAAGAATCTCCGCGGCGGCGCGGCGTGTCCGAAGCTCGCTGGGGCGAGGCAGGCATGCCACGCAGGCAAGCCCAGTTGCGGCGACCCGGCAAGCGCTCTAGGTAGCGGTCATGCGCAACAACCTGCTGGGCAAGACGGGGCTATACGTGTCCGAGCTGTGCTTGGGCACCATGACGTTCGGAGGCAAAGGCTTCTGGGAGGTGGTCGGCACCCTGGGCCAGAGCGAAGCAGAAGCGCTCGTGGGCAGCGCGCTCGACGGAGGCGTCAATTTCTTCGACACCGCCGACGTGTACTCCGAGGGCGAATCCGAGCGGCTGCTGGGCGCGGCCCTGAAAGCGCTGGCGCGCCCGCGCGAGCAAGTCGTGGTGGCCACCAAGGTGCGCGGCAGCGTCGGCAAAGGCGTCAACCAAGTCGGCCTGTCGCGCGCGCACATCCTCTCCAGCATCGAGCACAGCTTGCGGCGCCTGCAGCTCGACCACGTCGATTTGTACCAAATTCACGGGTTCGATCCGGTCACGCCCATCGAAGAAACGGTGCGCGCGCTCGACGACGTGGTCCGCTCCGGCAAGGCTCGCTACGTCGGCTTCAGCAATTTGCCAGCTTGGGTAGCCATGAAGGCGCTCGGCTTCGCCGAGGCGCGCAACCTCTCGCGTTTCCAAAGCGCGCAGGTCTACTACTCCATCGCGGGTCGCGACATCGAGCGAGAGCTCGCGCCGCTAGCGCTGAGCGAAGGGCTGGCCATCTTGCCTTGGAGCCCGCTCGCCGGTGGTCTGTTGTCGGGCAAGTTCGATCCGGACAAGCCCGGGCCCGAAGGAGCCCGCCGCAGCAAGTTCAACTTCCCCCCCGTCGACGACGTACGGCTGCGCAGCGTGCTGGCCGCCCTCCGCAAAGTCTCGAGCGAGAGCGGGCATTCGGTCGCGCGGCTGGCGCTGGCTTGGCAATTGACGCGACCTTTCGTCACCAGCGTGCTCATCGGCGCCAAGACTCGCGAACAGCTGTCCGACAATTTGGCGGCCGCGGACGTCACCCTCGGCCCAGAGCACGTTGCCTTGCTCGACGCGGCCAGCGCGTTGCCGCCCGAGTATCCGGGCTGGATGCTGGAGCGACAAAATTCGCAAAAGCGCGGCGTGCCGCTGGCCGAATAGCGGCCGCGCTCGGCCCGTTTGGCCGCCCGTCCTGATCGCCTTTCCTTAAGTTCGCCGCGAGCCCGAGCGTATTCGGGGAGATGAGGTTTCGGGCACGTGTCTTGGGCTTGGCGGCGTCATCGCTCGCAACGGGGTTCGCCCTGCCCGCCGGCGCCACCGCGGGGACTCACGCCCCTTCCGTATCGACCTACGACGTGCGCGCCTCGAGCGTGGTGTTTGCTTACCGACACGGCGCGAGCGGCGCAGGTAGCTTCAACACCTTCAGCTACAACGCGAACTTCACCTCGACATCCGGGCGCCTGAGCGCGCAGTTCGGCATTCACTACGTCAACTTCAAAGAGTCCGGAGCCGAAGCGCGCGCTCACGGCGTGGCCGGCAGCGGCGTCGCCGTTTTGGAGTTTCCGATCGCGAGCCGCTACGACGACGGCGTGCCGAAGGCCGCGTTCGCGCTGCACCTGGGCGGCGTACCCACCGCGTACATCAGCGGCGACCGTAACTTTCTCACGGTTCCGTTCGTGCTCGGCTTCGGCTTGCCTATTTCACCTTCGCGCTTCGTCACCTTCACCCCTTGGTACGAGCTCGCGTTCAGCGCCAACGTCGACACCATCGTGCGGCCCGAAGGCGTCACCATCGACACGACCGATCCCTCGGCGGTGATGATCGATCCGGAGACTCGCAAGGTCACGCTCAAACAAGACGCGGTAAGAGACGCGCTCGCCCAAGGCGTCACCATCGACGTCGGTGTGTCGGTGCCGATGCGAGCAGGGCTCGACGTGGCCTTTCACCTCGGAAAAACCGCTGACATCAACCTGTACGGCATGCTCTCGACCCTCGGCGGCGCTTTCTCGGGCGACAGCGTGAAGACGGTAGGCGCGTCGCTGCTCTTTCGCTGGGACGACATCGTGCCGGCGGTGTTGCCCAAGCCGATCGTGATCGAGCACGAGAGCTGCGAAATCACCGAACGACGCTTCCGCGCTTGCCCGAACGCGCGCTCGTGGCTCACGCCCGAGCAGCGCGGACAAAGCGCGACTCCAGACGGCGCGCCAACGCCAACGCCAACGCCAACGCCAACGCCAACGCCACCGAGCCCACCCAGCCCTCCGCCGGCCGCTCCTGCGCCGACATCCGCTGACGCCCCGGCCGCGCCAACGTCGCCGGCGGCCGCCGACGGCTCGAGCAGCTTTCCCGCGCCGTAGCGCGCCATGGTCACTCCACACCGTGGGGCAGCGCCGCAAAGCCGATCATCAGCCGCGATCGGTGAGCGCGAAATGCACGACCAGCTGCTCGGCCAGATATTGCGCATTCGCGCCAGAGGGCCATTCCGAGGGGTTGCGAGCGGACTGGACCAGCTCGAGCCCCTCGAGCGCGGGCAGTGCTGGCATCTCTGGAAGGATTGTTCCATAGTTGAGCGGCTGTGAGCGTCGTGGCTTCTGAAGGCCCCTGAGCACCAGAACCACCGGCCGGCTCCAGCAAGAAAGCCCTCGATGCCCATTTCTGCCAACAAGCGACTCAAAGAAAAGGCCCGTCAGGACAAGGCAAAAGACAAAGCCGTCCAGCGTGAACAGCGGAAGATCGAGAAGGTCAACCGCCCCGCCGCCGCGCCTGGTGAAGATCCTGACATCGCCGACATCGTTCCGGGTCCCCAACCCCTCGCGGAGTGGCAAGAGGGCTGATCCGAACGGCGAGCCGACGGCTCCCGTTGCCAGCCGTCTCATCGCGCCCGCGAGCCCCCGCCGTCTAAGACCTCAGGCCACACCCTTGCCCTGAGAAAGACGGCGCCCGCCGCCGGCCCACGACCCTACTTGGGCGTGTTCCCCCAATTGCTGGTCTCGCCGTAAGCGTGCCCGTGCACGTGCCTGACGGCCCGTAAGTTACGGCGGGCGGGGTGGGTTGTAGGCCTGGGTTTGTGGCGCGTGCCAGGCACGCGCGCGCCGCGGGCAGCTGCCCGCGCGGTCGGCGATGGCTCACGGAGCCAGCACGGGGCGTGACGGATAGTGGGTGATGTTGCTTTCAGCCCCCGAAAGCCCCTTGCGCGCCCAGCTGGGCGCGGCGCGCGCGTGCCTGGCACGCGCCACAAACCTCGGCCTACCAAACAAACGGGTCCAACGACTCCTCACGGACCGTCGGGAACGGGAACGGGAACGGGAACGGGAACGCGCGAGCGCTCCAAATTGAGGGACACGCCCTAGTTCTTCCCGCCGTTGGGCGTCGGGCCCTCGCTCGCTGCCTGGTTCGTCGCCGGAGCGGTTACTGGGCAGCTACGAGTCGCAGCAGAGATTGCTCGCGACCGTCGCAGCGCGCGCGAGCTGACGACAACCGCGTTCTTCCGCGAGAAATAGCTACCCAACGGAGATTCGATGAAACCTATCCAATTCGGCTTACCCCTGATGCTCGTCAGCTTGTTCGTCGCCTGCGGCGGATCGGACGAGAGCGGGGACGACGACAACGGCACGGCCGGCACCACCAGCACTCCGACGGCCGGTACCACCGGCACCACCCCAACGGCCGGCACCACCAGCACCACGCCCACCGCCGGTACCACCAGCACCGGCAGCGGCGGCTCGAGCTCGGCCGGAACCGGCAACGGCAGCGCCGGTAAGGCAGCTGGGGGCGCTTCGGCGGGCGGCGCGTCCAGCACGAACTCCCCTGATTGTCCGGCCTCCATGCCGATGGACGGCGACATGTGCACCAATCCGGTTGCCACTGGCGGCACAGGCCCAGGCATGGGTGGGCTCAACTGCACCTACGGCACCGAGCGCTGCCGCTGCCGTCGCCCGGGCGGAGGACGCGGTCAGGGCGGAGACGCCGCGGCGACCGAGTGGAGCTGCAACACCATCAACAACATGGGTGGCTTCACGTTCGGCGGCAACTTCGGCGGTGGCGGCTTCACGTTCGGCGGCAACTTCGGCGGTGGCGGGCGGCCGCTCGGCAATGGTGGCAACACCAACGCCGGTACGGGCGGCGCCAGCGCAGGTACGGGCGGCGCCAGCGCAGGTACGGGCGGCGCCAGCGCGGGCACGGGCGGCGAGGCTCCGTAACGCGCGCTGGCTGCAACCGACGCCATCACCCCACGCTCACTGGCACATGAACTGAAGGCCCACGTCCTTCAGGCCACCGTCGCCGGCGTAGCTGAAGGTGATGGCGTTGTTGTTCACGTCGGTCGCTTTAACTGTGTACGGAGGCTTCTGCGGCGAAGCGATCCAAGCGTTGCCACCCGAGTTGTTACCGGTGCGGGTCGCGTTCACGCCGTTCAACGTCACGCTCTTGATCGGGTAGAGGCCGTTCTCGATCACCACCGGCTTCCAGTTGGCGTTTTGGTTGGGGTGAAGGCGCGTCTTGACGTTGCCGCTCGCGGGGCATTTGACGTACTTCCACGAGACATTCTTCAAGTTCTCGAGGCTACCGTTGGACTCCAGCTGACGAATCGCCTTGCGGCTCAGGTCGATGTGACCCTTCGTGCACACCGGGTTGGAGCTGATCGGGCATTCGTCGACGATGGTGAGCACGACCTTGCGGCCGTTGTAGCTGGCCTCGACACAAGCGCCGCAGACCGCGCCCTGGTTGAAGTCCGCGGTGTTCATCGCTCCGAAGTAGCCGCCGTCACCCGTCGAGATACCTTCCACCGTGTCCCAATCGCCGTCGTTGCCATTGCCGGTGTGGGTGATGGCGTAGGCACACGCGGGCAGCGAAGTACCTTGCTTGAAGTCGTAGCGCGTCACCGAGCCGTTGTTGGCGGGGGGCAAGAAGTCGTCTTTGCACTGGCCCACCACGATGGGGTTGGGGTCGACCACGCCGCCGGTGCCGCCGCCGCCGCCCATGCTCGCGCCGCCCATGCTTGTGCCGCCGTTGCCGCTGCCCGCGCTGCCGGTGCCGCCCGAGCTGGACCCCGCGTTGGTTTGCGCGCCCGCGGAGCCGGCCGAGCCGATGTTGCCCGCCGTTGCACCCGCGCCAGCGACGGCGGCCGTGCCGGCAGCGCCGTTCACGTTGCCGCCGGTGTTGTTGACGGCGCTGCCTCCGCTGGCACTACCGGCCGCGCTGTTCGAGCTACCGGCGGCGCCAGCCATAGACGTTTGCGTGCCCACGCAAGCGAGGTTGGTGCAAACCTGCCCGGCCGCGCAGTCCGCGTTGGTCGCGCACGCGGTGGCGGCGGCGGGCTCGTCCGAGCAGCCACCAAGGCTGGCGAAGAACGCGAAGACAGAGACCGAAGGCGCAAGGCGAAGGAGCTGTTTCAACATGTTGGGCTGGTGAAAAGGGCAAGCCGCCTCCGAGGAACGACTTGGCGTGCTTGGAGACAGTGACACGCAGCGGCCGGATTTGCCGCTGAGATCTGCCTCGGGCAGGCCAGTTTTCGTAGATTTATTCCGCAGGCCGGCGAAGTTTTTCGCGCAACCTGGAACCGCTCCCACAGAACCGCCAAAATTCGTCACGAAACGAAGCACGACTGGGACACCGTCCGCTGGCCCTCCGGCGCGCGGCTGGCGGGCACAGCGCGCGGACACGTCAGACGCGCGGGGCGTTTCTCGGCTACGCTGAGCGGCGATGGCGTCGAGCTCGACACCCCCGGCTAGCTCGCCGTACGCCGACGTGCGACGCGGCGACGAGGTGCGACGCGACGCCGAGGTGCGACGCGGCGACGAGGTGCGACGCGGCGACATCTACTGGGTCTCGCCAGACGAAGAGCGCGGCGCGGTGCCGCCGATCGCGCACCCGTACGTCGTGCTGCAAGACGACGTGTTCAATCGCTCCCGCGTCCACACGGTAGTCGTCTGCGCGCTGACCTCCAATTTGAGCCGCGCCCACGAGCCAGGCAACGTGCTGCTCGAAGCCGGCGAAGGCAACCTGCCGCGGCAGAGCGTGCTGATCGTTTCGCAGATTTCTTCCGTCGCCCGCAGCGCGCTCGGCGCGTACATTGGCGCGCTGTCCAACGCCCGCGTCGAGCAAGCGCTCGACGGCATGCGCCTGCAACAGGCGTCGTTTTTTAGCCGATGAGCCCCGAGCCCTCCCCCCGCCAAAGATGACCAAACTTAGCCGCGGAACCTGGCTGAACGAGCCCCGAGCCTGGCGCGCCGACGATGGCGTCCTAGACGTCACCACCGACCACGGCAGCGACTTCTGGCGCGAGACGCACTACGGGTTCACGCGCGACAGCGGTCATTTTCTCGCGCTGCCCAGCGCCGGTGATTTCACGGCCCAGCTCCGCGTCCGTGCTCAGTACGAAAAGCTCTACGACCAAGCCGGCCTCATGGTGCGAGTGGACGACGAGCGTTGGGTCAAGGCTGGCATCGAGCTATCGGACGGACGAGCCATGTTGAGCAGCGTCTTGACCGTCGGTCAGTCCGACTGGGCAACCGCACCCTACGAGGGCAACGCCAGCGATTTCTGGCTGAGGGCCACGGTGCTGGGCGGCGTCCTTCGGCTGCAAGCGTCGGCCGATGGCGTTCGCTGGCCGCTCCTGCGACTGGCACCTTTTCCCGTCGCTAGCTCGTACCAAGTGGGCCCAATGTGCTGCACGCCGGAGCGAGCCGGCCTCGAGGTTCGTTTCTCTGATTTCTCGTTGACGGCTCCCCTCGGCAAAGCCCTGCACGACCTTTCGTGAACGCTAGAAGTGTACGCCCAGGCCGAGCTGCAAGCTCGCGTTGAAGAGCCGCGGCCGAAATAGCTCGCTGCCGTCGGCACGCTTGGCTGCAACCTCGGTGAGCCAAAATTCTCCGCCGCCCATCGCGCTGAGATGAAAGTGCTCGCCAAAGTTGTAGCGCGTGTCGAGCGACACCGCGGCTGCGCCGAGACCGCTCTTTGCGTTTTGGTGATAGCCGTTCTCGGCGTGCTTGGTTTCGAGGCTCAATAAGCCGACCGTGAAGCCCGCGCACGCCAGCGCAACGAAGCCATTCGTGTCGTAGGTCAGAGCGGTGCAGACATTGACGCCCCCCTTGAACCCGCTGATTTTGGTCGCGTAGCCTGCGCTCTCGCGCGTCACGTTACCGAAGTAGCTCCAGCCCACGTTGAGCACGCTGCCGATGAGGAAGCTGCTGCCCTCGGGCGTCGTGATGAAGTTCGTGCGCGTGAACATCAGATCGTAGCGGGGCAGCACGACGCCGGGAATGGCGCCGAGGATCACGCCTCCGCTCAGCGTCAAAGCCAGCGTCCGATTGACTTCCAGGGGGCCGGCGGTCACCGGCACCTGTTCATTGCCCCACAGGGCGATTGGGCGGAGCCGAGTGCGGGCTGCCGGCGCGGGCGGAGGCGGGGCGGCCGTGGCCTCGGCGGCCGCGCTCGGCGGTGCTGGCGTGGGCACCACCGGCGCCTCGGCGGAAGCAGGCGCTGGGGGCTCGTCCGCTCCACGCAGCGCGATCGCGGCTACGACGGCCAGAGCTTCGGCGACCTCGCTGCAGCTCGCGGCGCGCAGCTGTCGTGCGTCGGAGGCCAGGTCGCCCTGCCGCACCTCCAAAGAACCTGTGTGCTCGTTCCCCTCGCGACGCAACGTCACCGTCATGGTGCGCGCTTGGATGCTCGGACCGGGCCGGGCGAAATCACCTCCACGACTACTCACGAAGGCGACGAACTCGGCCTGCGTCGGACACCCCGTCGGTGCCGTGTATTCGAGCTGCACGGGAATCATGACGAGGTAATGGCGCGTGGCTCAGCGCGCGATCACGGAAAATCCGTTTCAGATGGGCCCGTCGCTTTTCGTGATCGCCAAGGCCTTCGGTCACTATAAACAACCCGTGGTCTCGGATTCCATGCTCGGAAGCCGCCTGAGCGCGGCGGCGCCGGCCACCGCCACGGCCGAAGACCCGACCGCCCCCACCGAGCTGCGCGACATCCAGAGCTTGTTCCGCAGCCACTACGCTTCCATCTGGCGGCTGCTCCGGCGCTTCGGGGTACCGTTTGCTCAGCTGGATGACGCCGCGCAAGAAGTCTTCTGGGTAGCCGCTCGTCGCTTCAACGACATCGAAGCCACGCGCGAGAAGGCGTTTTTGTACGGAGTCGCGCTGCGCGTCGCCTCGAACGAGCTGCGGCGCGCCTCTGCCAACGCCGCGCTGACACGGCCGCTCGGCGACCTGGCGCTGGTCCTTCCCGATCTTGGGCCGACGCCCGAGCAATCACTCGAGCAGCGCCAAGCTCTGCTCCTGCTCGACACCGCGCTCGGTCAATTACCTCTCGAGCTGCGAACCGTGCTGGTGTTGTTCGAGCTGGAAGGGCTCGAGATCCGTAAAATCGCCGAAATTGAGGGCATTCCGCTGGGTACCGCAAGCTCGAGGCTGCGTCGCGCCCGCGAAGAGTTTTCAGCCATCGCCAAGCGGCTGCGCGCCGCGCTCGACTCCGAACCGAGGCGACCATGAGTCGCAGCTCATCAGAAGACGAGCTGGCGTTCGAGCGGCTGCTGCTCGGCGCCGGCGTGGCGGAAGCCGTGCCCGCCGAGCAGACCGAAGCCGCGCTGCTGCGCTTCACCGCCGGCGTCGCCGCGCTGCAGACGGGCGCGCTCGGCGCGGCGGCCATGGCCGGGCCCGCCGCCAGCGGGCTGAGCCCGAGCCGCTGGGCGCGCCTCCTGACGGCGAGCCAATGGTTGGCGCTCGGCGCGGTCGCGGGTGGCGTGGCAACGTTCGCGTGGTTTCGCCATGACCCGCCGCCGGTGCATGCCAGCCGTGCGCCCGTCGTCGTGACCGAGCAAGCGGCGGCGGCGCCCACGGCCGTTTTGGCCGAGCAAGCCGCGCCGTCGTCGCACGCGGCCGTGACAGTTGCCGCGGCGGCAACGTCGAGCGAGCCCGCGCCCACCACCTTGCCGCAAACCGCTCGCGCGGGGCGCGCTCCGCGCGCAACTCCGGCCCAGCCCGTCTTCGCTACGTCGAGCGCCGATTTGGCCGCGGAGGTGGCCGCGCTCGACGGCGTTCGCACGGCTATTTCCATCGGCGGGCTGCGCGACGCCGAGCTCGGGCTCGCTAGCTACCGCGGTCGATTCACGCACGGCTCGCTGCGCAGCGAAGCCGAAGTGTTGGCCCTGGAGCTGCTGGTGGCCCAGGGCCGCACCCAGGCCGCTGCGCTCGCCGCGAAGCGCTTCGTCGAGCAGCACCCGCGCGATCCCCAGGTGGCGCGCGTGCGCGCGCTCGTCGAGTAGAGCGGCTGCGCAGAACGGTTTCGGCGCGCTCAGCGCTGGTTCAACGTGCTCCGCAGCGCCTCACAGCGTTGCAGTAGAGGAGCCGCGCCTACCTGACGAAAGGCCGTTTCCGCCGAGCTCAGCTCCAGCTCGGCGGCCGTGACGTCGCTGCCGCAGAGCAGCTCGCACAGGCGGAGCCGCGCGTCGGCCGCGTGCAGCGGCGCGCCGATGTCCAACCAATCCTGGATGCAGCTCCGCAGACACCGCTCGGCCTCGACAGCGTCGCCTTCAGCCCAAGCTACCTCCGCCCGCGCGCGACACAGCTCGGCGACGCAAGCGCGGGACCCGCACAGGTCCGGCGCCGCGGCGGCCTCCGCCAAGGCCGAAACCGCGCGTTCGAGCCGGCCATGCATGGCCGCAATACGCGCGACCACGGCCAAAATTTGGCCGCGCCGCTGGCCGTCCGACCACGTGGGCTGCGCCAGGGCTCGCTCCAGCTGCTTGAGCGCGTTTTCTGGCTCGCCGCGCGCGGCCAGCAGCAGGCTCCAGCCCGGCTGCGGATTCCAACCGAGCCGGTGCGCTTCGCGGAAGGCTCGCTCGGCTCCGTCCAGGTCGCCGCGCGCGAGCTTGATCTCCCCCAACACGCGAGAGGCGTCGCCCTGCACGAACGGCCCCGTCGTCGCCAGCTGCTCGTGCGCGCGCGTCACTTCGGCCTCGGCGTGGGCCAGCTCGCCGCGCACGGCGAGCACCTCGCCGCGGTGCAGGCGACACAGCGCGGGGTAGCAGTACGAGGCGTGCCGCTCGCACCAGCGCGTAAATTGGTCGGTCCATTGCCCGGCGCGGTGGTGATCGCCCAAATGGAGGTAGGCCCAGATCACGGAGCAGAACACGATGCCGCTCACCCAAGGGCTCACGCGGCCGGCCAGGGCCGAAGCCCCTGCTTCGTCGTGCAGCGCCAAACCTCGCCGTACCTCGCCCTGAGCGACCAGGATGTGGCCCTGATAAACCAAGCCCAGGCAGTGCAGGTCGGGATCCCCGATGCGGTCGGCGATTTCCATGGCCACGCGCGCTCGCGCTCGGCACTCGTCCAGCTGCCCTTCGAACAGCGCGACGCGGCTCGTCAGCCATTCGGCCAGCGCGTGCTGCTTGCCTTCCGGCTCGCCCTGTAAATAGCGGCGCCCCCGCTCCAGCCAGCCTTTGGCCACCGCCGACTCGCGAGCTTCCAGCTTGACGTTGGCCAACGTCAACGCGACCCGCGCCGCGCCCGTCGGCTGCTCGGCGCGCTCGAAGGCGGCCACCGCCTGCTCCAGCGGCCGCAGCGACTGCTCGGGCTCGCCCGCACACATCGCCGCCGTGCCCCAAGCCTCCCAGTCCGCGGCCGTGAGCTGGGATGGCTCGGACAAGCCGGCGAAGGCGACGAGAGCGCGATCCCACTGGCCCGCGTCTGCCAGGGCGCGCGCCGAAAGGAGCGCGGGTGCCGGCGGCGGCGCCAGCGAGCTGAGCTGCACGTCTTCGCAGAACCGGTAGCCGCGCCGCGCGAAGGTCTGGACCGCCTGTTCCATTCCCCCTTCGCGCAGGACGCCGCGTAGCAAGCTGACGGCACGCTGCAGCGAGCCGTCGGTCACCACCGCGTCAGCCCACAGCCGCTCGAGCAGCTCTTGCTTGGGCACGACGCGCTCTCGCCGCTCGAACAGGTAGACCAAGAGGTCGAAGACCAGCGGTTGCAGCGGCTGCTCGCGCCCATCCAACCGGAGAGTCCGAGCCTCCGCATCGAGCACGAAACGACCGAAGGAAGCGCCCATCTCGCGTTCGGCGTTAGCCAAAGCCCGGAAGCGAGGCAACCGATAAGGAATTGGTCAGGTCGCGGGAAGGACTTTCCACGGAGAAAATCGCAATTTCGAGCTGCGCCGCGGCGAAGTGACTCTTCCCGCTGCGCTCACCCACGAAGGAAGTTCTCTCATGCATACCTATGTCATCACCCGCGCCAACGCTTGGGCCAACCTCGAAGAGCTCAAGGCCGCCGGCACTCTGTCCGCCAAGATCGGCGACCAAGACATGCCCGACAAAGTTCGCTGGATCCGCAGCTACGTGACCCGCCACGAGGGCGGCCGCATCGGCACCGTCTGCATTTACCAGGCGACCGATCCGGAGGCGATCCGCGAGCACGCGCGTCGCACCGGCATGCCCGCCGACAACATCACGCCCATCGTCGACACCGTGATCATCCGTCCGGATCCCACGAACTAACAAGCACCGTTCTGGCCGTGGCTCGCCGAGGTGACGCGCAAGCGCCCGGCGGCGAGCCGCGCTCCGGGACCCTCGACGAGGATTTTTCCATTGGCTACCACCGCACCTCCCGGCTTCGACGTCGCGCATCTGCGCGACGCCATTCGCACGACCTACGAACGCGTCGCCCGTGATCCGAGCGGCGTATTCCACTTTCATCGCGGCCACAGCTACGCCGTAGAATGCCTCGGCTACGATGACGACGAGCTCGCCAGCTTGCCAGCCGAGGCGACGGCCCGCTTCGCGGGCGTCGGCAATCCGCTTCGCATAGGCGAAGTCGCCGCGGGCGAAACCGTGCTCGATCACGCTTGCGGCGCGGGCACGGATCTCTTGCTGGCGGCGCGACGCGTCGGCCCCCTGGGCCGCGCCATCGGCGTCGATATCACCGCCGGCATGCGCGAAGTCGCCAAGCGGGCCGCCCTCCAGGCGGGCCTCGCCGACCGAGTCACCATCCGGGCCGGTAGCTACGACGACTTACCGTTGAAGAGCAGCAGCGTGGACGTGGTGCTCTCGAACGGTGTCATCAACCTGGCGCCGGACAAGCGCCGTGTATTCTCGGAGATTTGGCGCGTCCTGCGTCCGGGGGGGCGGCTGTACCTGGCCGACGTGGTGGTCGCGCGCGAGCTCAAGCTGGAGACGCGCCTGAAGCCCGAGCTGTGGGCCGCCTGCATCGCCGGTGCGCTGCCGGAGGCCGAGCTCGTCGCCATCACTCGTGACCTCGGCTTCGTCGACGGACAGCCGCTCACGCGCTTTGCTTGTTTCGAGGGGGCGACCACGGAGCACAAGGTCAGCCACGATTTGCACGTACACGGGCTGAACTTCTTCGCCCGCAAACCGGGCTGATCAGGGCGCGGCGGTGCTGCAGCGGCCTTCGCTACAAACCGCCGCAGGCGGCGCCATGCACCGGTAGACGCATCGGTTGCCGGCTCGATCCAAGCGCGCCCCGAGCGCAGCCAATTCGGCGGAGACTTCGGCAGCAGAGGCCTTGGCCGCCGGGACGAAGCAGCCGAACGGGCAGCTTCCGGGTACCACCGAGCACTGCGCGGAGGTCGAGCAGCTCTGGCGCGTGGCCACGAACGCGCGAAATTCCTCTTTGGCTCGGCAAGTCGCCAGAGCCCGCGCGCGCTGTTCGGCAGGAAGCTCGCGGTGCTGCGGCGAAGCTTCGAGTGCCGAGCAGTCTTCGCCCGAAGGCCGCGAGCTCGAGACAGGAGCCGCGCTCGTTGCGGCGGCAGCGGAGGCGGCCGGCGCCTCTTCACTCGGTGCGGGACTCGGCGCGGGCGCCATGGAGGCAGCCGGAGCGGGCGCAGGTTCTGCTGCCGCGACACTGGGAGCCGGCGCCTGGGCGTCGGACGGCGGAGGCACGGTGGTGCGCGCGCACGCGCCGAGGGTCGACCCGCACCAACAAAGCCAAACAAGAGCCTTCAAGTCGCTTCGCACGCGCCGAGTCTACGCCAGGCCGCCGCGCCCACGAGTCGGGCAAGAGCCGGGTCGCGCCGTATCGGCGCCCTGCGCTCTCTCGCCCTATTAAAGTCGAGCCAAATGCAGCTGCTGCGGGCTGTCGGCCCCACGGCCGCCCAGTCGAGATAGCTAGATCGCCTGCTCGAGCTTGGCGGCGAGCCAAGTGCCGGACACCGTGCGCAGCTCCAGAACTTGCGCGAGCACTTCGTACAGAATGCGAGTTTCGAACGGCTTGTCGAGCACCGGATTCGATACGGAACGCAAGAATTGTACGGCCTGCGGTTGGAAGGCTCCGCCGGTCATGAACACGATACGCCCCGCGAGCTCCTCGTCGCGCGCGCGCAGCCGCTCGTAAAAGTCGATGCCGGACACGTGGGGCATCATCACGTCGCACAAGATGACGTCGAACGCAGGAGCGTCGTGGAGCTTCTGCAGCGCTGCGGGGGCGTCCGTACAACTCACGACCTCGTGCTCCCCTCCCAGCAGCCGCCGCACGACCGCACACAGCGCCGGTTCGTCGTCGACGATGAGCACCCGCGACCTCGGCAAGATGGGCAGCTCCGGGCGCGGCGGCAGCGTCGAGTGCACGATGGCTTCTTGCGCGGGCAGCTGCACTCGAAACGTGGTGCCGGCGCCGCGCTTGCTCTGGCAAGTTATCTGACCGCCCATGTCGGCCACGATGCTGCGGCTGAGCGAGAGGCCGATGCCGCTCCCGATACCGACGGGCTTGGTCGTAAAAAATGGCTCAAAAGCGCGCGCCAGCTGCTCGGGCGACATGCCGTTGCCGTTGTCCTGCACCTCGATCAGCACGGCTCCCTCCGCGGCTCCGACGCTGACGGTGATCTCGTTCTGACCGACTTGGTCGTCCGGGAACGCTTGCGCCGCGTTGACCAGCAAGTTGAGAAAAACCTGACCGAGGCGGTGCTCGTCGCCGTGTACGATGGGCACCCGCTCGAAGCGACGCGTGAGATGAGCGCGGTGCCGAATCTGGTTCCACGCGATGTTGATGGCTGATTCCATCACGCGCCGCACGTTGATCGGACCGACCGATGGCTCTTCGGCGCTGCGGCAAAACACCTTGAGGTCACGGGTAATGTGCCCGATCCGAGCGGACCCCTCGCGGGCCTGGCCGAGCGCTTGAACCACTTCGGTCAAGTCGCTGGCTGCAATTTGCGGGTCTGCAGCCAACCGCTGGAGCGCGAAGTCCAGGTTACCGAGCACGTAGGCGAGCGGGTTGTTGATCTCGTGTGCAATGCCGGCGGCCAGCACGCCAACCGAGCTGAGCCGATCGGCCAGCACCAGCTGCTGTTGCATACGCCTGCGCTCCGCTCGAAGCTCGGCCTCGCCGGTCTCGCGCTCGATGATTGCCCCTATTTTTCCTAGGTTTTCCTTGAACAAAAAGTCGTGCGCGCCCGCGCGCATCATCTCGATCGCGCTGCCTTCGGAAATAGCGCCCGAGACGATGATGAACGGAACGTCGAGCCCGCGCGACTGGACGAGGGTCAAGACCGAGAGCGCGTCCATACCGGGTAGCCGGTGGTCGCACAGCACGACGTCCCAAGGACCTTCATCGAGCGCGCGCGTGATGGCACGCATGGTGTCGACGCGCGTGATGCGCGCGTCGTAACCCTGGTCGAGTAGCTCGAGACCCATGAGGTGAGCATCGTCCAGTGAGTCTTCGACCAAGAGCACCCGTAGCGACGGGCTCGCGTTCGATGGCGTGATCGTGTCCATGTGTTTCCCCTTGGACCACTACGGCGGCCCCCGGTGTAGCCAGGCGCAGCCGCGGAGCGATCGGCTCAAAACTTAACAGAGCTCGCTCGTTTTCTGTTCATTTCTTTGCTTGAATGGAGCGCGGGTCTCGCGGTCTCGCGGCTTTGCTGCCTCGGCCCTCGCCGCGCCTGCCTTGCCGTGGCCCGCGCTGCGAGAGTGGGTCGCATTTGCCTCCAACGTCCCAATTCGAGAAAGACAGACCCCAGATGACCGTCAGAAATTCGGGGCGAGAAAGCGATGAAAACGCGCCCAATGCGCTCGCTCCATGGATTCCAGCCGGTAGCCGCTGCGGCAGGTTGATCGCGGAAAAGGACTGGAGCCAGAGCGAGCTCGGCCCCATCGAAGCTTGGCCTTCGACGCTCACTCAGCTCGCGCAGACTTGCCTCGAATCGAGCTTTCCGTTCGCGATCGCTTGGGGCCCCAACCGACTCCAGCTCTACAACGACGCTTTCGCCACACTCTGTGGCGGTAAGCATCCCAGCGCATTGGGGCAGGACATGCGGCGCTGTTGGGAATCGGCGTGGGCCGTGCTGGGGCCGTGCTTCGAGCGAGCCACGAACGGCGACAGCGCCTACGTCGAAGACGGCCGATTGTTCCTCGATCGCGCCGGCTTCTTGGAGGAGGCGTTCGCTACGTTCTCGTTCAGCCCGCTGCGCGAGGCCAACCAGACGGCAGTGTCCGGAGTGCTGCTGACCGTCATCGAGACCACGTCCAAGGTGCTGGGCGAGCGCCGGACCAGGTTGCTCCGCGACATCGTAGATGCGGGCGCGGGTGTCACGAACGCCCCGGAGGCCTTCGCGGTTTCCATGGCGGTGCTGGACACGGCCCCCCGCGACGTACCGTTCGCGCTGCTGTACCGGGTCGACGCGAGACGCGATGAAGCCGAGCTGGTCGCGCGCACCCGTTGGGCTCCGCAAAACGCCGCTCCGCCGAGCATCCCGTTGAAAGATGCCATAGCGCTCGCGTCATCTTGGCCGCTAGCTGACGTCGTGGTCACGAATCGGCCGCGCATTTCGAGCGATTTGCCCTCCAGATTCGGTGACTTCGATTGTGCGCCTTACCCGGAGGCGCCGGTCAGCGCGTTGCTGTTGCCCATTGGGCCGCCCGGTGCATCTGCGCCCAGCGCAGTGCTGGTGGCGGCCCAAAGCCCGCGGCTGCAACTGAACGGAGAATACGTAGTCTTCTTCGAGCGGATGGCGGCGGCCGTGGCCAGCAACTTGGCCGCCGCTCACGCGCACGAAGCGCAGCGGCTGCGAGCCGAGCACGCGGAGCGAGCCACCGAGCAGCTCGAGGCGTTCAGCTACTCGGTGTCACATGACCTGCGCGCGCCGCTCCGCGCCATCAACGGCTTCAGTCAAGCGCTGCTGGAACGCAAATCTGCTCAGTTGGACGAGGAAGCCAAGCAACTCTTGGGCCGCGTACGCGGCGCGGCCGAGCGCATGGCGGAGCTAATCGACGATTTGTTGAACCTCGCTCGCGTCTCGGGCGCCCCGCTGCATCGCGAGCCGATCTCGTTAACGAGCTTGGCCGAACGCGTGGCCGCGAATCTCACGGAGGCAGAGCCGGGGCGCGAGCTGGCGTTTCGTGCCGACGCGGGCCTCACCGCTCATGCCGACCAGCGCTTGCTGCTGATCGTGCTGCAAAACCTGCTCGAAAACAGCTGGAAGTTCACCAGGCGGCGTCACGACGCCGAGGTGCACGTAGGTAGCGTGCACGGCGCGGAGACGCCGACCTATTTCGTTCGCGACAACGGCGCCGGCTTCGACCAAAGCTTCGCGCAACGCCTGTTTCAGCCCTTCCAGCGGCTGCACCTAGAGCGAGACTATCCGGGCACCGGCATCGGGCTAGCCATCGTGCATCGGATCATCACGCGTCACGGCGGGCGGGTCTGGGCTACGGGCCAGGAGGAGCGAGGCGCGACCTTTTACTTCACTTTGCCGCAGGACGAATGAGAAGGGCCTGAGAGCCGCTGCAAGGCGCTGCGGTAGTTCTTCTTCTCGGCGCTCGGGCTTGCTAGAAGCCTAGACGTGCGTAGCGGGTCGCGTTCAGAATCCGGGCCGGCGAGCCAAGCCGTGGGCTCGAGCTCGCGAAAGAGCCGGATCGAGCGCGGGCCGATTCTGCTCGCGGTAGCGTTGGGGGTGCTCGCGGGCGTCGGTGCTTACACCTTCAGCTACGCCAAAGGTCTCTCCTATCTGTCTCGCGATCCGCGGGCCTGCGTGAACTGCCACATCATGCAGCGCGAGTACGACAGCTGGCAAAAGAGCGGGCACCATCACGTAGCGGTGTGCGTCGACTGTCACTTGCCCGACGCGCTCGTGCCCAAGTACCTGGCCAAATCCGAGAATGGCTGGCGGCACGGCAAGCTGTTCACCACCGGCGGGTTCGTGGAGCCTATCGAGATCAAGCCCGCCGGCCGCGCGATTTTGCAGGCCAATTGCGTGCGTTGCCACGACTCGCTCACGTCCGACATGCGCCTCGTCGGTTCAGTCGGCGCCCACCCCAATCGCGGCCAAATGCCTTGCACCCACTGTCACGCCGACGCCGGTCACGGCGAACGCGCTGGACTAGGCGGTCCCGTGACCGCGAACGAACGCCAACCTTCGGGACATTGAGAGCACTCATGGAAGTCGAAGCCAAACGAGCACGCTGGTACGAGGGTCGTCTCGGCTACGGCGCGCTGGTCGCGGTCGTGGCGGCCGGCGCCGCCGGGCTCACCGCGCTCTTGATGAACATCTCGGAGCGCAAGGCCGAGCAACGCACGCCGTTCGTTCGCGTCGTCGACGTGACCGATAACGACACGGATCCGGCAAAGTGGGGACGCAATTGGCCCGCGCAGTACGACAGCTACCGCAAAACCGCGCTCAAGACGGCCACCAAGTTCGCCGGTCACGCCGGCAGCGAGGCGCTGCCCGAACAGAAAATCGCGCGGGATCCTTGGCTGAAGCGCATGTTCTTGGGCTACGCCTTTTCCATCGACTACCGCGATCGGCGCGGCCACGCCTACATGTTGACGGATCAAGAGGCGACCAAGCGGCTGAGTAAACCGCAGTCGGGCAGCTGCTTGCATTGCCACGCCTCCATCATGCCCGTGTACCGCGAGCTGGGCGGAGGCGACGCCATGGCGGGCTTCGCAAAAACCAACGAGCTTACGTACCAGCAGCTGAGCGAGAAGCTCCACGCCTCGGGTCACGCCCACCCGGTGAGCTGCCCGGACTGCCACGAGCCCAGCAGCATGGCCCTGCGCGTGACGCGGCCTGGCTTCATCAACGGGATCCGCGCGCTCGCCAGCTCGAACGCGCCGGTGCCGGCCATGCCCTCCATCGAGCAGTGGCGCGCTGGCTCACGCAAAGAAGCCTACGATCCCAACCGGGACGCGAGCAGGAACGAGCTGCGCTCCTTCGTGTGTGGGCAGTGCCACGTCGAATACTACTGCGGCAGCAAGATGACGCTCACGTTCCCGTGGGGGCAGGGCTTGGGCGCCGACGAGGCGGAGGCCTATTGGGACGCGGCCAAGTTTCCAGATGGCAGCGCCTTTTATGACTACGAGCACGAAGAAACGCACGCGCCCATCTTGAAGGCGCAGCACCCAGAGTTCGAGATGTGGAGCCAAGGAGTTCACGCACGCAGCGGCGTCTCGTGCGCCGATTGCCACATGCCCTACGTGCGCGAGGGCGCCAGCAAGCTCAGCGATCATTGGGTGCGCAGCCCGCTATTGAACATCAGCCGCGCGTGTCAGAGCTGTCATCGCGCCTCCGAGCAGGAGATGCAGGCGCGCGTCGAGACCATCCAGGGCCGCAACTACGAGCTCATGCAGCGCGGCGGAGCGGCCATCGTCGACCTGATCGAAGGCATCGTCGCCGCTCGCACGGCCGGAGTGAGCGAGGAAGCGCTAGCGCCGGCCCTCGCGCTCCAGCGGCGCGCGCAATGGCGTCTGGACTACATCGCAGCCGAAAACAGCATGGGCTTCCACGCCCCGCAGGAGGCGGCACGGATACTGGGCGAAGCGGCAGACTACGCGCGTCAGGGCCAGGTGGTGGCGCTACGGGCGCTCACCCCGGGTGCGGCAGCGCCGCCGGCTCCCGCTCCTTCCGCCGCTCCTTCGGCGCCTACTCCTTCGGCTGCTGCAGCGCCAGCCCCCGCGCCTGCCCGGGGCTCGGCGGCGGCGCCTGCGGCGGCGCCTCCGAAGTAGGACGACGTCGAAGCAGCGCGCTGCGCTCGCTCAATAGGCGAGGCGAGCGTGGAACCCGATGGCGCTACAGCAGCCCCGAGCGCTTGCCCGAGCGCGCCGCCTGACCAACGATGTTCGAGCGCGTCAGGCAGATTCCAGCGGAGCAAAAACGTTCACTGGCAACGGCAATGTCCCGACAAAGTCGTGCGCAATCGCGGTGGAAGTGCCGGTAGGTCTTGCTAAGGGTACGTGGATGCCCGCGCTCCGACTCAACCGCTCTCTACTCTCTCCCGCGTGTCTCTTGGGTGCCGCGCTGTTCATCGTGGCCTGCGGTGAGAGCGCCGATCCGCCCGGCATGATGAATGGCACAGCGGGGAGCCCGGCCAGCGCCGGCACCACGAGCGGCAGCGGGAACGCGATTGGCGGCGGAGGCTCGAGCACAGCCGGAAGCGCCGGCTCGAGCCCGGCCAGCGCTGGAACCGCGGGCACGGCCGTGGGTGGCAGCAGCGCCGGCGCCGCAGGCGCACCGAACGGTGGCGCGCCGGGCGGGGCGGGCGGTGGCAGCGGAGCCGCCGGAGCCGCCGGCAGCGGTGGTATGGGCGGAGCGGGTGGAGGAGCGGCCGGCGGCGGCGGAGCAGCCGGAAGCAGCGCTGGCGGCAGTGGCGGCACCGGTGGCGCGCCCGCCTTCCAGCCCTGCCCCGCGACTGGCACGTGCAAGATCATGCCGTTCGGCGATTCAATCACTCAGGGTTACAACGTGAACGGCGGCTACCGCGCTCCGCTCTTTCACCTAGCCCTCGCCGCGAGCCACGACATCACGTTCGTCGGTTCCGCCAGCGATTACAGCGTGCCCACCGTCGACGGCAAGACCTTTCCGAAGAATCACGAAGGCCACGGCGGCTTCACCATCGAGGGCAACAACGGCATCGCCAAGTTCGTTGCCTCGAGCATCCCGAGTTACAAGCCGAACATCATCACTTTGATGATTGGTACCAACGACATCAACGGAAACGTCAACGTCGCCGACGCCCCCAATCGCCTCGGCAAGCTGCTCGACTCGATCTTCGCTCGCGACCCGAACATCCTCGTCATTCTCGCCCAGATGGTGCCCACGGCGAACGACGGCACGAACAACGCCGTCAAGACCTACAACGCCGCTATGCCGAATCTGGTGTCGATGCGCGTCGCCCAAGGGCAGCACATCGTGCTCGTCGACATGTACACGGCGTTCACCTCCAACGCGAGCTACAAGCAAGCCTTGCTGGGCGACAATCTTCACCCCAACCAGGCCGGGTACAACCTGATGGCCGATGTCTGGTTCAAAGCCCTAGCCCCGTACTTGCACTGACGCGGGGCGGCCCGAGAGTGGGACGATGTGCGAGCATCGCCCCGTGCCGGCTCAGGGGGTCCAGTGGACGTTCGGGTTCATCTTACCGCCCCAATCGAAGACCGCTTGGTTGTCCCACGCGTTACCAGTGCCGTTGATGTTGGTCGGATCCCAACCGTTGCCCGGCACGGCGTACCAGGTTGCTTCCCAATAGAAGACGCCGGACGCGCCGCCATTGCGCGCTGCATTCTGCATGGCCGTGAAGGCCTGGCCCTGCCCCTGCCAGGTCGCTGGGTAGCCGCACAGAGACGGACCGCTCGCGCTGTTCGGCTGCGAGTCTGCGTTGCCCTCCGTGAACGGGTAAGCGGTCTCGACGATCACGACGGGCTTGCCGTAGCGGTTCTTCATGTCGGCCACGACGTTCGTCATGTTCGACATCGAGCCGTGCCAGTAGCAGTAATACGAGAGCGCCGTCACGTCCCAGTTCACGCCTTTGGCCTTGATGCCGTCGTAGAACCAACGCGCGTTCGCCATGCTGTTCGAGTTGGCAGTGTGAATGAACACCTGCGTGCTCGAGTTGCACGCCTTGACGGCGTTGTAACCGGCCTTCAGCAACCGCGCGAGGTTGGTAAAATCGTTGTTGACGACCTTGCCCTCGTTCCAAAGCATGCCAGTGTTGATCTCGTTGCCGATTTGCATCGAATCGGGCGTGGCGCCTTGAGCCTTCAGGCTATTGCACATGTCGAGAGTGTGATTGTACACGTCGCTCTCGAGCTGACCGATGTTGTGGGTCCACCAAGCCGCCGGCTTGTTCTGCTGACCCGGATCGGCCCACCAATCCGAGTAATGCAGATCGATGAGCACCTTCATGCCCTTGTTCTTGGCGGCCTTGGCCGCCTGCAGGACTTTGGCCTTGTTGTTGTAGCCGCTGGGCGGCGCGTTCCACATACGCAGGCGCACGTAGTTGGCGCCTGCGCCCTTCAGTAGGTCGTGCGGGTCTTTCTGCACGCCGCTCGAATCGTAGTATTTGTACCCCAGATCCAAGGTGCGCTGCATGGCCGAGATGTCGGCGCCCAACATACTCATGGAGACCGCCTCGGTGTGTGTACCGAGAACCTCGGTGTCGGCAGATTCGTCGGCCGCGCCGCAACCACTGAACAGGGTGAGAGCGGAAATCGAGACCGCAGCATTGAGCGAACGCTGCGAAAAGCGAGGCTTCTTCATAGGTGTCCTGTAGGTGAAGGAGTGGCGTGCGCGCGCACTCGGCGGTGAGCGTGAACCGCTCACAAGACACTACTCGAGACATTCTGCGCTAGCGCGATCGTGAATCGTCAACGCGATTTGTCGCAGTCAGGCGCACTCGCTCTCAGCTTCTCCCCGAGGTCAGCGCCCTCGGGTTCTCACCCCGCAGCTCGTTATCCTGTCGCCCAATCGCAAACGCATCACGGCTGGGAGACAGCGCCTGAGTAGCAGTGTTACTGGTCGCGCGAGCCGACGCGCACAGCCCGAAGCCGCTGTTCCGCGTCTCAGCGCCAATGTAGGCGCTGGCCCTCCATCTCGCAGCCGTCTGCTCGCGCAGCTCGAGCACGACGCTGCCTCGCACTCGCGCGCCTTTTCTCCCACTAAACTTCGCGTGCGCTGAGTTTTTGGGCGGCGCGTTCGATGCGCGTGAAGCAAGCTACGAGCTGGCCCCGGTCCGGGTCCCGACAGAGGAGCGGCACCTTTCATGAGCGCCAACCGCGCGTCGAATCAGCAGCTGGGCTTTCACCGTTGGGTAGCATCCCTGAAGCGCGAAGCGCCGTCCGGGCCCAACGCCGCCTCGGCGCCGCTCTCGGCTCCGCCAGCGTCGGCCGCGCCTCCGCCGCACGCCGTCTCGACTCCTCCAACATCGTTCGGACCGAGCGATGACGACGATGACGCGACCCGCGTGCACCACATCCCGAAAGAAGTCATTCACCGCATGCGTGCACGCGCGGCCGTCGAATCGACGCGTCCCCCGCAAGACGAGCGCACCTGCGTCTTTCGCGCCCCTCCGGAGCTGTTGGAACGCGCCAAGCGGGCGCGCGCCAAGTCCGAGCCTCCCGCGGCGGGGCTGGCAGCTCCCTCGTCCGAGTCATCCGTAGAGCACGGCTTCGGCGACACCCTCGAGGCCAAGTCCGGTGTTTCGCTTCGCCCACTGGCTCAGCCTCCGAGCGTGGAGGTAGAGGTCGACGAAGGCTCGGAAGAGGCGCTCTACGCAGAAGAGCCGCTCTACACAGAAGAGCCGCCGGACGACGAAGCAACCGTTGCTCCGCCAGGCTCGCTCGTCGAGGAGCCTGGTTTGCCGGCCGAAGCTCCTGTAGCTCTCGCAAGCGACGAGTCCGTCGAGCGTTTCAGCGAGGCTCCGCCGTTCCGGCAGCCCATCGCGGGCAAGCTGTTGTTCGCGGCTTTGTTGGTGGTCGTAGCCGCGGTGCTCGCTTGGTCGGCACGCTGAAGTAGCCGAGCGCGCCCGAATCGCCTGAGCGCCAGCCGGTTCCGCAAGCTCAACGCTATGAGCCTGCGCAGAATAGCTCGCCTCGCTGAACCCGACGTGGATAATGCCCCATGGCAAGGCGTGCTCCGCAGCGTCCACACGCAATCGTGCTCGGGACCGACTTCACGGCTGGCTCGCGAATCGCGCAGGCGCGGGCGGTCGAGCTAGCGCTTCGCTACGGCGCGGCCCTGCACGTCGTACACGCGGATTCACCCCTTCCGCGGGCCCTGACGCGCCGGTTTTCGTCGCTGGACCACGATAAGCCGAGCGATGCGCTGAGCGCGCTAATCGAGGAGCTGCGTGACGCTGGTGTCGACGCCCACGCCCACCTGATGCAGGCCGACCCGGTCAAAGCCATGACCACCAAGGCGCGGGCGGTCGCCGCCGATCTGGTCGTTGTCGGCACCCGGGGTGGCTCGGTCTTGGAGGCGATGATCGGATCGACAGCCGAGCGCCTGATCGCTTCGGACCAGCATCGCGTTCTGCTCGTCCGCCGCCCCACCGATCGCCCCTATCGGAAAGTCGTCATCGCGGCCAACGAAGCTTCGCGCTTGAGCGAGCAGGCTGCGGCGGCCGCCTTCATCTCGACGAAGCCCTTTACGGTGCTCCATGCTTACGAGGCCCCCTTCGAGTCGTCGCTCATTCGACACGGAGCGAGCGTCGCAGAGCTCAGCGGCTACACGACGGCCGCTCGACGCGAAGCCGAGCTGACCATGGGTAAGCTCATGGCCAAGGCGGGGCTCGAGCCGTCGCGGCTCGTGCTCCACCACGGCAGCCCTTTTCGGCTGCTGGAGCGCTTCGATCCGGATTCGCTGATCGTGCTCAGCCGCGGGCGGTCACGGGCTCGCCAGCTGCTCTTCGGCAGCGTCACGCGAGCGGTGGTCGCTTACGGTCGCTCCGACGTGGCGTTGATCTGAGCGAGCATCGCCGGGCCGGGTTCATCCTGATACAGCCGCTGGCGCACCGCTTCGCGCCGGGCCGTCAGCTCTGCTTCTGAAGCAGCGTTGGTATCTAGGACCTCAGCCAGAGCGATGGCAACCTCTACCTCTGCCGCCGCAACCACGGTGGCGCCAGCTCGACGTAGCGCTGGAACGTCACGCAAGTGAGCGCAGCGCGCCAAGACCCGCAACGATGGGTTCACCGCGCGCGCTTGGCGAATGAGCTCCGCCGCTTCTTCCACCTCGACGCTCAGTATCAGGCTGCCGGCGCTGGCGATCCCGGCTTCCTCGAGGGTGCCGGGGCGCAAGACGTCGCCGTACACGACCTGAACGCCCTCGGCGCGAAGCTGACGAACGGTGTCCAGGTTGAGCTCGATGACGGTGACGAGCGCGTCATACTCGAGCAGGATCTTGCGCACGGTGCGGCCGACCGGGCCGTACCCGATCACGATGCACCGTCGAGGATCCACCGGCTCCGTGGCGGCGCTGAGCGTCGTAGCGCCCCCGGAGCTCTTACGCGCCAAGCGATAAATCGTCGGATTGAGCGAGATCGAGAGGATGGACGCGCCAACCAGCGCGTTCCAACCGTCATCGCTGAGGACGCCTAGGCCCTTGGCGGCAGCGCCCAGGATGAAGCTGAACTCGCCAACCTGCGAGAGCGCCGCCCCGACCGCAACGGCCGTCGACATCGGCTTGCCGAGAGCCCGCACCACGATCATCGCGGCCAGCGGCTTGCCGATCAGCACCACCGCGAGCACGACAGCCACCAGGAGCGGCGCGCGCACGATGCTGCTCGGATCGCAGAGCATGCCCACCGACACGAAGAACAACACCGCGAAGGCGTCCCGCATGGGCAAGGCGTCGTTGGCCGCGCGAGCCGCGAACTCCGAGCGCCCCACGGCCAGCCCGGCCAGAAACGCCCCGAGCGCCATCGACACCCCGAAGAGCTTGGCCGCGCCGATCGAGATGCCGAGCGCCACCACGAGGATCGAGAGCGTGAATAGCTCGCGGGAGCGAACCCGGGCGATCTGCTCGAGCGCCCGGGGGATCACCCATTTGCCGAGCACAATCACCAGCAGCACCAGTCCGACGATTTTCAGAGCGGCCTGCCCGAGGGCGGGCGCAATGTCGGCGCTGCCCACCGCGGCTGGCCCCACGAACATCGGTAGCAGCAGCAGCGCGGTGACGGTCAGGAGATCTTCGACCACCGTCCAACCGATGGCTATGTGGCCAATCGGCGCGTGCAGGTCGTGCCGCTCGGCCAGCACCAACGCCATCACGACCGTGCTGGCAACGGAGATCGAGATACCGAGGACGATGCCCGATGTCCAATCCCAGCCCACGAGATGCATCAGCCCCGCCAGCGCCATCGTGGAGATCGCGCTCTGAAACAAGGCGCCCGGTATCGCGATGCGCCAGACGGCCAGAAGCTCGTTCAAATGGAACTTCAAACCGACGCCGAACAACAACAAGATGACGCCGATCTCCGCGAACTGATCGGCCACATGCTGATCGGCGACGTACCCTGCAGTAAACGGCCCGACGGCGATGCCCGCGATCAGGTAGCCGACGATGGGTGACACCCGCAAGCGCTTCGCCACGAAGCCGAGCACCAGCGCGGCAGCAAGCCCCGCCGCAAACGTCATCAACACGGTTAGCTCGTGCATCTTCCTCCCCTCATAGCCCAGACCGCCTGACAGCGCCTCAGCCTCGAAAGATCACGCAATACGGCGGTGCCAAGCGACGCCCGTGCCATCGTCAGGCCGCAGCCTACGGCTCCAGCGCGTCGCTACCGTTCAGCTGCGCTCCGGCTTCGCGGCTCGCCGCGACGCTCGCCGTTGTCGTAGACTAGCTCGACCCTTTCCACGGAGGAGAACGGCTATGAAACCAGCTTGGCTTCGGATAGCGCCGGTGGTGTTGGCGGGATTCGTCGGCTGCGGCGGGTCTTCCGACGGCGGCAACGGTTCCACCGCCGGCACCCACGCTGGCGGCTCAGGTAATGCGGGCAGCTCGGGCACCAGTCACGGTGGCTCCGGCGTCACGACCGCTGGTGCGAGCAGCGCCGGTGAATCGAATCTAGGCGAGTGCGCGAAGGCGGACTGCGGTCCACAGCTCGGCCTCCTGAATTGGACGTGCGCCGACGGTAGCGTTGGAGGCCCTACCGGTCGTTGCCTGAGGCGTCCCGGCGGCACGTGCGGGTGGGAAATCAACGATTGCCCGATGGCGGGTCAAGGTGGTGCGCCGAGCGAGGGTGGCCAAGGCAACACTGCTGGAGAGGCGACCACCGGTGGGGCTCCCGCTGCGGATTGTGGCGGTTGCTCGCCAGGCGAGGTCTGCGTCTTTCAAGTTGGTGGTCCGGGCCCGAGCCATTTCGTCTGCGCGATGCAGAATCCTTGCGGAGCTGCGGGCGCGTGTGCCTGCATCGTGGGACAGGGCACCTGCGCGCCCAACTCGATGGGTGAGCCCCCCGGCTATTGTTCGTGCAACAACGGCCTCGATTGAGGCAGCCAAGGGTCACGGCCCGGCGCTCATGGCGGCGTGAAGCCGGCCAGATCGGCGATTCCAAGCTGGGCCTCGAGCCGCGCGACCTCGGCGACGGCACCCTCGAAGCCATGCTCACCCAAGAGTTGGTGCTCACGCTCTTCGAACCGCTCGCCGAGCTCTTCATACTCCGAGCCGCCGACGATCTGGCGGAAAGCAGGAAAGATGATGGTGTCTTCGCGCGAGGCGTGGGCCCGATACATGTGGCCGAAGCTACGGAGGACTTGCGCCAGCTCCGAGCTCGCGCCCGTGCCCGCCCGGCGGACTATCTCGTCGGTGAGCTGCCGGCCGCGCTCGTGCTGCCGCAGGAGGATCGTGACCAGCGCGGCCTCGCGACCGGCGGCCTGAAGACGCGGAAAGACGAACTTCTCCTCGGTTCGCTCGTGATAATCCTCGACGAACCGGCGAACGATGCCCGCTGCCTTCGCGACCACGGCCGGGTCTAGCGATTCGTTGCGATCGATTCGCAGCGCTGCGGTGTCGTAAACGATCACGATCCGTTCGAGGACGCCGTGCTCTTGCATGAGATCTTCACCCGGAGTGACCTCTGCTTCTTCGTGGTCGTCTCGCTCGCTCTGGTCGGCGGACTTGGCTTCAGCGCGCGCCCCTGGGCCGCCGCAAGCCAACAACGAAATCCCCGCGACGGATGCGCCAAGGCTCAGCAGTTGTCGACGCGCTTGGTTCCCTGAAATTGTTCGTCGGGTCATGGTCTGATCCTCTTGCCGCCATGCTACTTCGAAGCCGCTGCGTCGGCAGAAAAGAGGGCCGCCGCAACACCCGCCATGCGAAGCTGAAGGCACAACCCGCGCCGCCCCCGAACGGCTAACCTAGCGCATGTCTAAGGATTGGCCGCCTGCAGCGGGTGGCACCGCCTGACGGCGCAGAGCCTAAAGCACTATGAGCTCGGCCGCCTGCGGATGGCGCTTCGCGTGGCCATCGTGCTCTTGCCGGTCATCGCCCTATGCCTGCTCGAGCCGGTCGGACGCGAAGGTTGCGCCTGCTGCGCCGTGCTGCTCCTAGGCGCCGCCGTCTGGCTGCGCTTCCGCAACCGCCTCGGCGTCGAAAGCGTGACGACCGGTCTTCTCGCCGGCGCCGTTCCGCTAAGAGTTCACTTGCACCCATAAAAAAAGGCCATCCAACGATGGCTTTTTTCTTATTTGCGCACCCGGGTAGGGGAATTTAGAACTTCGGTAGGGATGACCCTAACGCGCGCCGGCGCTGGTATAGTGACCTCGTGAGCACGGCCGAGCCGACCGACTTCCCGATGCCGGAGGTTGACCTCAATGGGGTCGACTTGGCGCAGGTTCGTCGCATGCTCGCGCTCACGCCTGCTGAGCGCCTGCGCGTGCTCGAATCGGCCCTAGCCTCGATGATGAAGGTACGAGATGCCGCTCAGCGAGCCCAAGTATCACGAGATCCTTCTACGCCTCGCTGACGCGCACGTGGAGGCCATCGTGGTCGGCATGGCTGCCGCGGTGATTCAAGGCGCGCCGACGATGACGTGGGACCTCGACATCGTCCACCATCGAACGAAGGACAACGTCGAGCGATTGCTGGGCGTTCTGGCGGACATCGACGCGACAGCCCGAGGAGACAATCGCAGAATACGTCCCAACGCTTCACACCTCATTGGACCTGGTCACATCCTGCTCGAGACGCGTTTTGGGGACTTCGACTGCTTAGGAGCGATCGATGGGAGTCGCTCCTACGAAGACCTGCTCACGGCAACCGTCACCATCGAGCTTGAAGGCCGGCACCTCCGCGTGATCGCCCTGGACGAGTTGCTTCAAATCAAGAAGCGCGCCGGTCGCCCAAAGGACCTAGCGGGCATCCCCTACATCGAAGCTACGCTCGCGGAGTTGTCGCGCCAGAAGTAGCGAGCCGCGTCGCATCCACCCAAGCAAAAAAGCCGACCTACGTCGGCTTTCTCGTCCTTTTGCGCACCCGGGTAGGGATTTTAGAACTTCGCTTATGAGCGCGGTCTGACGAAAGCCCAGTGATTATCGGCGTTTTCGTGCGCGTGCCCGAGCGGTAGACCTTACTCGCACCGATTCAGAGGAAGGCGGAAGGCGCAACGCCGTTGAGCCTCGCCTGGGTGCGTGCAACAGCCTAAACTAGCGAAAATGGCTACGGTTGGCTTCGGCGACTTCGAGTGAGACGAGGACAAAGCCCGCTCGAACCTGGAGAAGCGTGGCGTATCCTTCGAGGAGGCCAGCTCGGTCTTTCTTGACCCGTACTTTTTCGCAACCCGACGACCACTCTGCACCCGATCGCTTCATCGCCTTGGGCTTCTCCCGCCTAGCCCTTGGCAAGAACCTCTCAAATCATCGTAATTATTGCATTTTTCCATCAGACACCTGGGTCTCGGGGCGTTGCTCGGCACGTGGCTAATTAAAATCTGGCACCAGGATTTAACTTTGCGCCGGCGGTAGTTAAACTCGGCGAGCATGCGCGAACTCAGGAGCGAGCGGAGCGGCCGACTGACCGATGCTTCGTACGACGGAGTCCTCATCCAGGCCTTTCTGCCGCGCGAGCTGCCACCAGAACCGCCCTTAGCCCTCACGCCTGCGGACGAGAATCTCATCGCCCGAGCCAACCAGGCAATTGGGAGGCTCGAGGGCATCCGCGCGACCCTCCCGGACGCCAAGCTTTTCACCTACTTCTATGTCCGCAAGGAAGCCGTCCTCTCGGCGCAGATCGAGGGCACGCAGTCGTCGTTGTCGGACCTGCTTCGCTTCGAGAGTGGCGCGATGCCGGGCGTGCCACTCGACGAGGTCGAGGACGTCTCCGATTACATCGCCGCCATGGAGATGGGCATGGTTGCGCTGAGCACGGGTAGGCCGATCGATCCGGAGCTCATACGCAACGTGCACTGGACCCTAACCAAGAGCGGGCGAGGCGCACATCTCACGCCCGGCAAGCTTCGCGACGAGCAGAATTGGGTCGGAGGCGTATCTCCGTTCAGCGCCGAGTACGTCCCTCCGCCAGCTGCGCGCGTGCCCGCTCTCGTCGAGTCACTTACGCGCTACATCCGCGAGTCCAACGCCCCCACGCTGGTCAAGGCGGCGCTGGCGCACGCCCAGTTCGAAACGATTCATCCATTTTTCGACGGGAACGGTCGCCTTGGTCGGTTGCTCGTGACGCTCATTCTCCAAGCCGAGCAAGTGATCCTGGAGCCCCTGCTGTACCTGAGCCTCTACTTCAAGCAACACCGCAACGTCTACTACGAGAGCCTGCAGCGCGTTCGGTTCGATGGAGACTGGGAACAGTGGCTCCGATTCTTCATGCAGGGTGTGCTCGAAGTCTCCCAGCAAGCAGCGGAAACAGCATCGCAGCTGCTCGCGCTCGTGGAGGCAGATCGTACCCGCATCCGCGGCGAGCTGAAGACGTCGGCCAGTTCCGCGCTCCGCGTCCTCGACGCGCTGGCGCGACGTCCCGTGACGAGCGCCAAGCAAGTTGTCCACGCAAGCGGCCTCACCCTACCAACCGTGCTGTCGACGCTCGCCACCCTCCGAGCGAAAGGCATCGTCGCCGAGCTGACGGGGGGGAAGAAGAATCGGCTCTTCGCGTACTCCGGCTACCTCGACGTCATCAACCGTGGGACCGAGTTGGGATCGCCTGGGATCCGCGCCGCCACGACGGAAGGCGCGACGGCGTCACGTCTATCCGATATCGCCTCGCCGCAAAGGGGATGACGCGAGCCTTCACTTCCACCCGCGCGTCGAAAACCCATCAGTCGATGGGCTTTCGGCTTTGGCGCACCCGGGTAGGGGAATTTAGCGCTGGCGCCTCCCGCCTGGCACCGATGTACGACCCGGCGGCTTGCCTGGGCGCAGAGCTTCTGGATGGTGACCGACATCTAAACGAAACCACCTGTCCGCCGGCGAGACTGATTCGCTACGCAGCACGGTGCCCGAGCGGGTTTGGCGACGGTTCCTCACCAATTTCCCCTGGAACACGCCGTTCGGGAGGCCGCGTCTTGGCCGGAGTGGCAAGACAATGTCCGAGCTTGGGTTGCCGCCTTCGCCAAAGGCGATGGATACTTTCGAAGCGTTCCTCCCAACGGTCCCCTCGTCATGGCTTCCTCCGCACCGCAAGCTATTCGCCCTTCGGCTGCTGGACCATCGGCTTCGCTGGCTCGAGAGGCAGATCTAGCCCCGAGCATTGACCGACTCTGGGTTATTTGGGGCGAGCCGGACGACGGTACGCGCCGCGTGATCGGCGAACTTTGGCGAGACGCCACGGGCTTTGCGTTCGGGTACGGCCACGACCTAGTCAAAGCGAAGGCCAAAGGCTTCCGGTTGCTGGCCGAGTTTCCCCAAGAGCGCGAACTGAGCTTTCCGTATCGATCGAGCTATCTGTTCGCAACGTTTGCCCAAAGAATCCCTTCGCCAAAGAGGGGAGACTTTCCTCGCGTGATGCAGTCTTGGGGGGTAACAGATCCCGACAACCCGCTCGAAGTGCTCGCCAGGAGCGGCGGGATCCAGATGACCGATCGGATTGAGCTCGCCGAGCACCGACCTAAAGCCGACGACCTCCGCGAACCCCTCCTTGTCCGCATCGCGGGCATGAAGAAGCACACGGGCGCGGTGCACATTCACGTCGGGGATGCGGTCACCCTAATGCGCGAGCCCGACAACGCCCATGACGAAAAGGCGACCATGATCGTTGCGCCCGGCGGCGAGAAAGCTGGCTACGTGCCTCGCCAATACAGCGAGACGATCGCCGCGTTGCTCGACGAGGGCGTACCGCTCGAAGCCACAGCCATTCGGCAGCTAGGCGTCCCGGCAGACGTCGGGCGTTGGGTCGTCCGCCTCGCCCGGCGTCGCTAGCCCCTCCTCCCCCAAAGCAAAAAAGCCGACTTTCGTCGGCTTTTAGGTCCTTTGCGCACCCGGGCAGAAGAATTTAGAACTTCGCTCGTCTCCGTGGCGTGACGAAAGCGCAATGATTCCCAACGCTTTTCGTGAATGCGACGCGATTCGCCGCCCACGCGTGACCGTTTCTGAGGAAGGCGGAATAGGTCAGCGCCTCG
>Ga0164241_10000509_pt1 | contig 69628 bp, 49 predicted proteins | sample OricomyardsoilBY_FD_108780 | JGI IMG/M metagenome (GOLD analysis project Ga0164241, IMG submission 108780) | Backyard soil microbial communities from Emeryville, California, USA - Original compost - Back yard soil (BY) | ecosystem: Environmental > Terrestrial > Soil > Unclassified | place: USA...
ACGGAGACGAACGGAGGCGAGCTTCCGGCCGGGCGCGGTCTCTAGTCTACGGCGAAGGCCGCGTCGACATCGCAGCGGAGGCTCACCGTGATGGTGCTCTTGGCGTCGCCCTTGCGGCGTAGGTTCAGGGTTTGCAGCTCGCTCCGCTTCCAGCCTTTGCCCGGCACGCGCCCCGGCTTGGCCTTGCTATGGAAGCTGCAGCGCAGGCCGACGAACACTTCGGCCTCGCCGACGCCGCACGACACTTCCATCTGTTCGAAGCCAAAGTCCGGATCCGAGCCGCGCGCGGTGGGCGGGTACGAGCAGGTCCACGGACCCGTGCCTTTTACGGTGCCGCCCAGAGTCTCGGGCGTCGTCGTCTTCATCCAAGGCTGACCGTCCTTCTCGCCCGTCACCATCATGACCCAGTACGTGGGTACACCTACCCCCGGCGCCGGTGTTACCGGCATTTGTGCCCGTGCGCTCGAACCCCCCAACAGCACTAAGCCCACGACCAGGCTCTTTCTGAGCATCACAGTAGCTTACGTCCCCGCGGTGAGCGCGTCGAGCTTGGCCCGAAGCGCCTCGATAGCAAGCGGCAATGCCGAGGCATCACCCGCCACCGCCGACAGCGTAGGGCCAAGGGCCGCGGCCGCCTCCGCGATGCTCGATGCGAGCTTGAACGGCAAGAGCGACGGCGCGAACGTCGAAACCGCCAGACCTACGCCGCGTACGAGCGCGGCGCGGAACCCCGCTACCTTCGGCGACGAACAACTGCATCCGCATGTCGGGCGCAAGCTCGTGGTAGCAAGCCGACAGCAGCGGTCGCACGCGCTCACCGGGCGGCGGCGAAACGCTTTCGACCACGCTCAACCTGCTGCACACGCGCGAGCCGTGCTCACGCACCAAACTCTGCCCGGCGTCAGTAGCGCGTGCACACCCTGCGGAGTGACCTCACCCCGCCACACCTGAAGCAGGACGCGGTCGAACGTAGCAAAGGCGCAGTTGCGGTCGGCGTACCGAATAGTTGGTGAAAGGCTCACGCGAAGTATGAAGGAGGGTTGCACGTCCCTTCCTCCGGGGCACTGAACGATTGCCCAGCCGGCGCAATAGGGCCATAATCGCGGCCAATGGCGACGCGAGCCAATATCAAGTCGGTGCTCGAGGACGAAGCCCACGAAGACGCCGGCATGGCGACCCTGCCCATCGAGCTCGATGCCATTCCCGGCGCCGTGTGGCAGGCAGAGCTGCAGAGCTTGATGCCCGAGGGCATGCGGGTCAGCTTGTTCGAGCAAGGCTCTCGGAAGTGCGCGTTACTGCGCTTCCCCACGGAGCAACGGCCGTACGCCACGCAGGCCTTCGCTCGAGCGTTGCAAGGCGCCAATGAAGTGAGCCAAGAGGCACACCAAGCCGCCAGGGCCGCGGTCGAAGCGCTGGGCGCGCGCTGAGGCCACGGAGGGCCCTTAGCGTCTGTCTCGGTTTGACGGAAGCGCTCGTGGCGTTGTGCCCCGACTGAGTCCACTTGCAGCGCACGTGACCGCGCGCGCGTCCGGGCTCCGCTCGCAGCGAACGCCTGCTTTCAGCGGGCTTTGTGTCGGAGACGAGTTGGCACGGCTCGTGCTCATTGGCTCGTCATGCTTCGGCAACGAGCCTCCGAAATCCCCAGTGACGTTCCGCTCGATTTCATCGAGTTTCTGAGCGCGCGGCTAGGTGTGAGCCAAGAGCCGGCCCTTTCGGCGTTGGGCTCGTTCCTCCTGAATTTCCAACCCTCAACCAACCGAGGTATCCGCCATGAGTTGGGATCTGAGCGAAGGTAAGGGCCCGCGAATGGCTAAGGGCCCGCGAATGGCTAAGTCGGTCGAAGATCAAAGGCGCGACGCCGCGGAAGCCGAAGTCGATAGCTGGATCAAGCAGATCTGACGCACGCTTTCAACGAGCTGGAAAGCCGTTCACCCGCATCGGGTAAACGGCTTTCGTCGTTTCTGAGGTTGTATCGTCAACCTTCGTTGTCGGCGCGCAAGCGCCGGCGGCTAGGGCCCGCGAATGGCTAAGGGCCCTTAGCCTTGCGGGGGCAAGCCCCGTAACTGTCGCCAGGTTTCCTCGAGCCAGTCACTGCCAACCAACGGCGATGTTTGGGTTTGCCCCTGCGCGACGCGCAACCCCACGTGGACGGGTCCCGCGGAGAGCAGCGCCGCGCCGCGACCGTTGCCCTGGAGCGGCTGCTGAAAGTAGCCGCGACCCGATACCGCGCCGCATTTGGCCTGGGTCAGCTCTAGATCGAGCCCACGTTGCGCCGCGTGAAACGCAACCGTGCCGTCCAATGCGCCCAAATTCAGGCCCGTCGACAGCAGCTTTTGTGCGGCTGAGCCCACCGCGAGCGAAAGCAACGTGTCGCCCTCGGAGATGCGGAACGACACGGCGCCCTGGGCGAACAGGCTTGGCTCGCGTTGAGTGCGAAACCGCGACACCGCGTGAACGTCGCTACGGATATCGAAAGTCGGGTCCTGGACACGGCCCCGTTGCACGTTGAGCTCAATCTCGCCGTCGCCATTGCCGGCTGCCTTTCGCGTCAACTTGACGGAGGCGTTCGCACTGCCGCTGAAGCGCATTCGTGACTCGGCGTCGAAAAGACCGTTGAACCAGGCCAAATTGGCGAGGCTGGCCTCGATTTCGGCCTCGGCGCCGGCGACCGCGAGCGGTTGGGTCAAACCCACTCCGTCGAGCACCAACGCGCCGCTCGCTTGCGGGGCGCGGGGACCGGCGATGGAGGACCCCGCGCGCCGCGACTCGAGCCGCGCGTCTTGCAGCGTGGCGTTCACGTGGAGCTCGGGCTCGGAGCGCAGCCTACCGAAGCTGAGGCCGAGCTGGGTCGCCAGCGTGACGGCCGGCCAGGTAAGCTGGAGGCTGGGGACGGCAGCGAGCAGCTGACTGCCCGGCTGAACGACGCCGCGGGTGATCTGAGCGCGGATCGACGAGGACATCGCACCGTTGAGCGTGGGCTCGTGGGCGGGCGCGCCGTACACGTTCAGAAAGCGCACGTCGCCGTCGCCGAGCCGGAGGTCGAGCTTGGTCGAGATGCTGTGAAATACCTCGGCGCCGACCGTGTTCTTGACGTCGAGGCTCGGCACCGAGCACTCGATGGTGCCGGCGAAATGGCGGGCGACAGGCGCGTCACCGACCAGCAAGGTCCCACTGCGAATCCGCAGCGCGGCGGGCTCGACTCGTACCAGACGCTCGGGCTGGACCAGGAAGGAGCCGCGCGCCTCCGCGTCGCCCGTGTAGCGGTATTCCAACACCCAGAGCTCGTTGGCGTGGGCCACGACGTTTTCGATGTTTATCTGCCACAGGTCGTATTGGTCGTCGGGCGTCGGGGCCGGCTTCACGCCGTGGTAAAGGGGAGGGTCGGCGAAGCCTTCGATCTTCGGGTAGGCCGCGAAGCGCTCCGCGCTGTTGCCAACGCTCTGCGACTTGTGACGCATGCGGAACGACACGCCGTCCGCCAGCAGCGAATAGACGTGAAATCGGCGCCGAACCAGCTCGGTAAGGCCGATGTCGAGCGTGCCTTTTTCGACGAAGACCTGAAACTGCACGTTGTAGTCTTCGAAGCGCAGCCGCAGGCGCTTCACGTGCACGTGACCCGGGACCACGCTGTAAGCCGAAGCGTAGTCGAGCTTCACGCCGTTGGCGGCTTCTACCAACGCCACCACACCGTTCGAGCGCAAGAAGGCGTTGGCGCCGATGACGTAGGCAAGCTCCAACCCCGCCAGCACGCATACGACGCGACCGGCGACCTTCGCGATGTCCCGTTTTCGCACACGCGCCCGCGCCTGAGCGCCAAACCGCCCCAAAACCGAGCGCATTCGAGAAAGAATTGCCACTGTGCCCCCTCAGAGCACGAAGCAAGCCAAGGCGCGGTCATTGCCCGCCGGCTCGCCGTGGCGTCCCCATCGCCGCTCTCTCGGCGCTTCAGCTCTTGGGGATCTCGAACTTGCGGCCGAGCAGCGCCGTGACGTCTTCGGCGGGCTGGGGACGAGCGATCAGGTACCCCTGAATTTGGTCACAGCGCAGGAGGCGTAGCAGCTGCGCTTGCGTCGCCGTCTCGACACCTTCGGCGATGACCTTGAGGTCGATGGCATGCGCGAGCGAAATGATCGCCGTGACGATCGACATTTGTTGCGGATCGTCGGCCATGTTGGTGATGAACGAGCGATCGATCTTCAAGGCATCGAGCGGCAAGCGGCTCAGGTAGCCGAGCGAGGAGTAGCCGGTGCCAAAGTCGTCGATGGCGACCTGCAGACCGCGCTCCTTGGCCGCCCGCAATTTGTCGATGTTGCCGCTCAGGTCGTCCATCAGGACGCTTTCAGTCAGCTCCAGATCCAGGCCATTGGCGGCTCGCGGGTGACGCGCCAAAATGGCGTCCAACGAGGCGATGAAGTCGCGCTGCACCAACTGCAGAGCCGACACGTTGACGGCGATGCGAGGGACCTCGCCTCCCAGCGCCAGCCACTCGGTGTATTGCCGCGCGGCGCGTTCGATCACCCATTGGCCTACCTGCAGAATGAGCTCGGTCTCCTCCAGAATGGGGATGAAGTTACCCGGCGGCACCAGGCCCACTTCTGGGTCGCGCCAGCGAATCAGCGCTTCGACGCCCTGCATGTGGCCCGACTTCAGCTCGATCTTGGGCTGATAATAGAGCAGAAATTCCTCGTTCACGAGCGCCCGCCGCAGCTTGGCTTCCAAGCGTAGTCGCTCCGAGACGCGACTGTTCATGCTCGGCGCGTAGAACATGAACGGTTGCGCGCTGTGCTTGGCCTGCTTCAACGCGGCTTCGGCGTTGGCGATCAAGGCGTCTTCGCTGGCACCGTCGGAAGGAAATAGCGCGATGCCCGCCTTGGTCGAGAGCCGCAGCTCGGTGCCTTGAATCGTGAAAGGCTCCGCCAGCGCCGGCAGCGCCGCTTCCTGAAACCACTGCGCGGCGTCCGACTCGTGGCTCACGCCGCTCATGATGACCATGAAGGCGTTGCTGTCGAAGCGGACCAAGAGATCTTTCGGGCGCACCACCGCCCCCAGCCGACGGGCGACCTCCTGCAGAAGCTCGTCGCCGCCACGGCGGCCGAGCGTCTCGTTGAAGTGGCGAAAACGCACGATATCGACGGCGATCAACGCCAAGCGCTCGGCGTGGGTTCGGCACGACTCCAGCTGTCGGTTCAGCTCGCTGGAGAACAGCGTGCGATTGGGCAGCCCCGTGAGCTCGTCGTGACGAGTGAGGTGATCGAGCCGGTCGAGACGCTGGGCTCGCTCGCGCCGTTCGGTCACGTCGACCGTCGCGCCCACCAAGCGGATGGGGCGCCCCGCTTCGTTGAAGGCGGCTTGGGCGTCCATTTCGTACCAGCGGTAGACGTCGTCGACGCTGCGAATGCGCAGCTCGAGCGACTTGAGCGGCACCTTTTGCTCGAAGTGCGCGTTGAGCGCGGCGCGCAGGCGCGGCACGTCTTCGGGATGCACGCGCGCTTCGAGCGCGGCGAAATCCTCCCCGGCGGTGTGACCGAGGGTCTGTAGTCCGGCGGTCGTGGCCGAGTACAGCGTCTCACCCGTCAGCAGGTTCCAATCGAACAGGCCCGCGTTGGCGGCCAAGAATGCCAGCCGCAGGCGTTCTTCACTGGCGCGCAAGGCCTCTTGCGTGCGAATGCTGTCGGAAATATCCTGTGAAATGCCGATCAAACCGATGATTTCGCCACCGGGGGCCCGCACCGCCGCCCGCGTGGTCGACAGCCAGCGTCGCTGTCCGTCACCCCTCGCGAACTCGAGCAGATCGCGGCGGGGCACCCCGTTGGCCAGCAGCGCCCGCTCACACTCCTCGATCTGGGCCGCGTTGGCGCGTCCGGACGGTAACTCGGAGATGCGCTTGCCCAACACGTCTTGCATGCTGGTCGCTCCAAAGACCTCCAGAAACGCTTCATTGACGCGGATGTAGCGGTGCTCTGTGTCTTTGAAGAAGATCGCGTCCGGCATGCTGCGCATCAAGTCACCCAGCAGTTGCTTTTCGTACGCAAGCTCGTGGTTCAGCCGATAGTAGTCGGCGGCGTGCTGCATCTTCAGTCGTAGGTCGACGCCGTCCCACGGCTTGGTGACGTACGCGAAGATCTTGCCCTCGTTGACCGAGCGCACGACGGCGTTCAGGTCGGCGTAGCCGGTGCACAAAATGCGCGTCGCATCGGTGCACAAGCGCAAGCGCGCCAAGAGCTCGTCGCCCGTCATCCCCGGCATCCGCTGATCCGACATGACGACGGAAATGCTCGGATCCTCTTCCACGATGCGCAGCGCACGCGCCGGCTGGTCCGTGGCCGTGACGCGGAAGTGGCCTTCCAGCAGGTCCTCGAGCGCGACCAGGACCTGCTTCTCGTCGTCCACGATGAGCACGTGCGGAAGCACTTCCGCCGGGCTGCTCACGGCTTCCGCCGGGCTATCACGCCACATTCCCATAAGAAGAGCACGTGTGCGGGGCCGCTGTCCGCGGCAATTTGACTCGCGTTTGTTTCAGAATATGTCGACGTATGTACGAGTCGCGGCCGGCTCGGGGGTAACGTCGAGAGCGTCGGACGTTGACAAGGCGGGGGGAAGTTCGGAATCTTCGAGATTCGGACTTTTGCGTCCAGTCCCCTCGGGGGGCTGGCAGGGACAGAGCAACATGCGCAGGGTGACAGCGTGTCAGGCGGCGATAGCCATTCTGCTCGGGGCGCCCTTGGCGCGCGGGCAGACCGAGCCGTCGGAGATACCCGAGCCGTCGGAGATGCAGATCCACGGCTTCGTCAGCCAGGGCTACATCAAGACCACCCGCAACAACTACCTGGCCAAGAGCGCGCGCAATCAGGGCAGCTTCGACTTCACGGAAGTGGGTATCAATTTCACCAAGCCGCTCAGCGACAAGCTGCGGGTTGGCATCCAGCTGTTCACCCATGACCTCGGCCCGCTCGGCAATTACTCGCCGCAATTCGATTGGTACTACCTGGACTATCGGCTGTTCGACTGGCTCGGCATCCGCGCCGGCAAGACCAAGCTGCCTTGGGGTCTGTACAATGAATCCAACGACATCGACGCGGGGCGCGTCTCGATTTTGCTGCCGCAGTCGCTGTACCCGGTCGCCAACCGCGAGAGCCTCTTCGCACAGACGGGCGCCGAGCTTTACGGCGACGTCGCGCTGGGCGGTGCGGGCTCCTTGGAATACCGGCTGTACGGCGGCACCATTTACCTGAACGCGGCGGAAGTGTCGGCTCAGCTCAAGGAATTCGAGGTCGCTTATGACGTCGGTGGTCGCGTCATGTACCGACCGCCGATCGAGGGGCTTCAGCTCGGCACGAGCTTGCAGGCGGTTCGGTTCGACTTCTCGTTCACGCCGACCCCGGAGCAGCTGATGTTTTACCAGTCCCAAGGCCAGGTGCCGTCCAACTTCGATGGCAGCATCGACATCGCGTTTCCGATCAAGCTTTGGGTGGCGTCGGCCGAGTACCAAATGGGGCGCTTGTCGCTGGCGGCGGAGTTTGGTCGTAACTTTGCCAGCTACAAGACGAGTCTGGTGATGCCCGAAGTGAAAGTGACGACTCAGGGCGCCTACGTGATGGGCGCGTACCAGGTGAGGCCCTGGTTCACCCCGGGCCTGTACTATTCGGCTTATTTTCCGGACGTCGACAATATCAAGAAGCGCTCGACCTACCAGCACGACGTGGCCGCCACGCTGCGCTTCGACGTCACGCCCAACTGGCTGGTGAAGGCCGAGGGGCACTACATGCACGGCACCGGTGGCTTGCGCACGGAGCTGAACGACAACAAAAAACTCGATGAACTCACCAAGAATTGGGCTGTCTTCTTACTGAAGACGACCGCTTATTTCTGAGCCGGTCCATGGCAGAGCAAGCATTGCAGCCACGCAAAGAGTTTCGGCACCCGCGAACCGCCCGCTTCGTGTCGTTGTTGGTGCTCGGCCTATTCATGGGTCTGGGCAGCTCTTCGCGCGTGGCCGACGCCAGCGACACCGCGGAGCTCAAGGTCATCGTTCACCCCAACAACCCCGCTCGCTCCGTCGAAACGAGCTTTCTGGCGGACGCTTTTTTGAAGAAGGTGACCCGCTGGCCGAGCGGCGAAACGATTCGCCCGCTCGATCAGCGCTCCGACACCGCGGTCCGGCGCGGCTTTTCGCGGACGATTTTGAAGCGCACGGTGGCCGCGGTGCGCAGCTACTGGCAACAACGCATCTTTTCCGGCCGTGACGTGCCGCCGCCGGAGCTCGATTCGGATGCGAGCGTCGTCGCCTACGTCGAGCGCACTCCCGGAGCGGTTGGCTACGTCACCAGCGGAGCTAAGCTCGGCAGCAGCCGCGAGCTGCAGGTCCAGTAGGAGCCGTCTTGACCGCCACCATTCGCGCCAAGCTGTTCTTGATTTTCGGAGCGGCGCTGCTGGCGCTGGTGACGGTGCTGGTGGCCAGCGCCGTCATGGGTGTGCGCCAGACGCGCGAGCTGGACGACGTCGAGCGTCGCTTGATCCCCAAAGCCGAGCTCGGCCCGCGCATGGAAGCCGAGCTCGAGCGGCTGTCGCGCAGCATGCAGGATGCGGTAGCCGCGCAAGATCCGGCCGCGCTCGAGGCCACCGCCGAGCGCAAAACGGCAATTTTCGAGCTGATTAGCCACTCGGGGGCCGCGCTCGAGCCGGCCCAAGCCGCCGCCCTCCGCTGGACGATTCAGGATTACTACGAAACGGCGCGCGAGGTGTCGCGGCGCATGATCGCGAACGAGAGTGGCGAAGCGCTGCTGACGGACGTCGCGCGCATGCAAGCGTTGCAGCTGAAGGCGACCACCTTGACCAAGCGGAGCACGAGCTTGGAGCGCGACGAGCTGGCGCGTTCGCTCGAGGACGTGCGCGGCGTGAACCGCAGCGCCGACCGCCTGCGACTCGGCATCACCGCCGCCGGCATCTTGCTGGTCGCGCTGCTGGCGCTGTGGGGTAGCCGGGGCATGCTGCAGTCGCTGGCGCTGCTTTCCAAAGGGCTGGAGCGCTTTGGAACCGGCGATTTTGCCGAGCTCATTCCCATTTTGGGTAAAGACGAGCTGGCGGCCGTCGCGCGTGACGCCAATCGGATGGCCGGCAGTCTGCAGACTCTGTCCGCCCAGCGCGAGCACAGCGAATGGCTGAAAGCGGCCCAGGTCGGCCTCTCGGAAGAGCTGCGGGGAGAGCTCGATCCGCGCGTGGTCGCGGAGCGGGCGCTGAGGTTCTTGGCCACGCGCCTGAACGCCTTGGCCGGCGCCCTGTATGCCCATGAGTCCAACGGTGAGCTACGCCTCGCGGCCGCGTATGCCACCGGCGGCAAGGTCGTTGCCGAGGCCACTTTGCCGACCTTCGCCGAGGGCGAAGGTCTCGTGGGCCAGGCTCTGCTGTCGGGCGAGCTGTCGATCGTGGAGGATTTGCCCGCGGACTACCTGCGAATCCGCTCGGGCTTGGGCGAAAGCGCCCCGCGCCAGTTGCTGCTCTTGCCGCTCGTTCATTTCGGCAGAAGAGCCGGCGTCATCGAGCTGGCGTTGCTCAAGCCGTGCACCGAGGCCGAACGCGAGCTCTTGCTGACGGTGCGGGCGACTTTGGTGATCGCGCTGATGGGCGCGCGGGCCGGCGCGGCCCAAACCGCTCTCCTGCAAGAGACGCAAGCCCAAGCCGAGCGCTTGACGGCCCAAGAAGAGGAGCTGCGCCTCAACAACCAGGAGCTTTTGGCTCAGCAAGAAGAGCTGCGGCGGACCAACGAAGAAGTAGAGGACCAGCGGCGCACCTTGGTCGCTCAAAATGGGGAGCTGGAAGCCGCGCGCAAGGGACTGGAGGACCAAGCGGAAGAGCTGCATCGCGTCAGCTCGTACAAGTCACAGTTCTTGGCCAACATGTCGCACGAGCTCCGCACGCCCCTCAACAGCATGCTGCTCTTGTCGCACCTCTTGGCCGAAAACGAAGCGGGTAACCTCAGCGCCAAGCAGGTCGAATACCTGCGCACCGTGCACGGGGCCGGTCAGGACCTATTGACCCTGATCAACGAGGTGCTCGACCTATCCAAGATTGAGGCGGGCAAGCAAGAAGTCAGTCTCGACAACGTCGAGACGACCCACTTTTTGGCCTATGCCAAGCGCTTGTTCGAAGCCGCGGCCGTGGCCAAGGGCCTCAAGCTCGCATTCACGGTCGACGCGGACGCGCCCGTCGCCATCTTCACCGATCGGCTGCGCGTCGAGCGAATTCTCACCAACCTGCTGGGCAACGCGCTGAAGTTCACCGAGCGTGGGCAAATCACGCTGCACATCGGGCGGCCGTCGGCCAACGCGGCCGTGTCGATGCCCCACTTGTCGCGCGAGCAAGCCGTCAGCTTCAGCGTGATCGATACCGGCGTCGGCATTCCCGAAGCCGCTCGTGAACGGGTGTTCGCGCCGTTCGAGCAGGTGGACGGCCGTTCGAATCGTGGCCATGCCGGTACCGGGCTGGGCTTGTCGATAGCGCGCGAATCCGCGCGTCTGCTGGGTGGCGAGCTGTTTCTGCAGCCCACGCCCGCGGGCGGCACGACCTTCAGCTGCGTGCTGCCGGAGCGCGCGCAGCCCGCGGTATCGATCGGCGGCACGCTGTTCAAGCACTCCCCACGGCCGGTGGAGGATGACCGAAGCTCGCTCGCACCTCAAGAGCCGCACCTCTTGATCATCGAGGACGACAGCGTGCTCGCCGAGCAGCTCGTCGAAATCGCTCACGCGCGCCGGCTGAAGGTCGTGGTCGTGGGCACTGGCGAGGAGGGCATCAGGCTCGCCCAGGCTGGCAAGACGCTGGGCATCATTTTGGACGTGAAGCTGCCGGACGTCGACGGCTGGACCATCCTGGAGCGCTTGAAGCAGGACCCCGCTACGCGGTCCATTCCCGTCCATTTCGTCTCGGGCGTCGACGCGCCAGAGCGCGGCCTGGCGTTGGGTGCGGTGGGCTACCTGGTCAAGCCCGCCACGCACGTCGAGCTGGCCGGCGTCGTTCGCACGCTGGTGCCTCTGAAAGAGCTGTCCAAAGAGATCTTGATCGTCGAGGACGACGCGGTCCAGGGCGACACGCTGCGCACGCTGTTGGTGCGAGCCGGCTTTGCCGTGCGACACGTTACGAGCGCGGCCGCGGCGCTGCAGGCGTTGGGCGAGGGTGGGGTCGGCTGCATGATCTTGGACTTGGGGCTCCCGGACATGGACGGCTTGAGCCTGTTGGCGGAGCTGCGGCTTCGACCGGAAATTGCCTCGCCACGCGTCGTCATCCACACCGGGCGATCGCTGACCAAGCGCGAAGCGCGCGAGCTTGCTCACTATTCGGAGGCGGTCGTGCTCAAGGACGGTCACTCCGAGGAGCGGTTGATCGAAGAGCTGCGCCTCTTCGTCAGCCACGTGAAAGGGCAAGGCCCGACGCCCGCGCTGGTCGAAGCGCCCGTGCGTAGCGACGTCTCCTTGCGCGGTATCAAGCTGCTCCTGGCCGAGGACGACATGCGCACCATCTACTCGCTGTCGGCGTTGTTGCGCAGCCGCGGGGCGGAGCTCGTCACCGCCGAGACGGGTAGAGAAGCGCTGGACGCCCTGGAGCGCCATCGCGACATTCGCGGCGTGTTGATGGACGTGATGATGCCGGAAATGGACGGCTACGAAGCGATGCGCCGGCTGCGCAGTGACGCGCGCTTCGCGAAGCTGCCCGTGATTGCCCTCACCGCCAAAGCCATGAAGGGCGAACGCGAACGTTGCCTGGAAGCGGGCGCCAGCGACTATTTGCCGAAGCCCATCGATGGCGAAAAGCTCCTCTCCACCCTGCAGGCCTGGGTGAGCGCCGGGGTGACCTGATGCCGCCAGACGAGGACGCCTCGCAGCTGGAAGTACGCCTGGTCTTGGAGGCCATTTATACGCGACATGGCTATGATTTTCGGCAATACAGCGCCGATTCCATGGCGCGCCGCGTGCTGGCCGCGGCGGCAAAAATAGGCGCGCCCCACCTCGGCGAGCTGCAGCACCGCATCATTCACAACCCCGCCGACTTCGGCGCGGTTTTGGACGTGCTGACGGTGCGTGTCACCGAGATGTTTCGCGACCCCAGCTTCTACCGCGCGTTTCGCGAGCTGGTCATTCCGCTGTTGCGCACCTATCCCCAGATCAAGATCTGGCACGCCGGCTGCGCGTCGGGTGAAGAGGTGTACGCTACCGCGATCCTGCTGACCGAAGCCGACCTCTATCAAAGGTCGCAGATCTACGCGACGGACGTCAGCAGCGTGGCCATCGAGCACGCGCGCGAAGGCGTCTACCCCGAAGGGGAGCTCGCAAGCTTTGCCAAGAATTACTACGCCGCGGGCGGAACGGCCGACTTCGAGCGCTACTGGTCTCGCGGTTACGGACGTATCTCCATCCGCGAGGGATTGCGGGCCCATGCACATTTCTTTCAGCATGATCTCGGCACCGACTATTCGCTCGGCGAAATGCACGTCATTTTCTGCCGAAACGTGCTGATCTACTTCGGTGAGCAACTGCGGCAACGCGTGGCCGCGCTCTTCGAGGACGGCTTGGCTCGGCGCGGTTTCCTGTGCTTGGGAGCGAGCGAGTCGCTGTTGCAAACGCAGCGCGCCCGCTACGAAGAGCTGTCCGCTTCCGAACGCATCTTTCGACGACGGAGCACGTCATGAGCAAAGGTTTGCCGGTTAGAGGTACCGATCCTCGCCCGTCGGTTCTGGTCGTCGACGACGTGGCGGCCAACCTGGTCGCGGTCGAAGCGCTGCTCGATGAGCTGGGCTGCGAGGTGGTGTGCGCGAGCTCGGGTGAGAACGCGCTGCGCTTGCTGTTGCGGCAAAAGTTCGCGGTCATGCTGCTCGACGTGCAGATGCCGGAAATGGATGGCTACGAAGTGGCCCGCCACGTGCGCATGAACTCGGCCACCCGCGAGATTCCGATCATCTTTCTCACTGCGACCCACAACTCGCAGGAAAATGTGCTCGAAGGCTACGGGTCCGGCGCCGTCGATTTTCTGTTCAAGCCGCTCAATCCCGATGTTTTGCGCAGCAAGGTGCGCATTTTTCTGGAGCTGAACATCGGGCGCCGCCAGTTGGCCGACGCCAACGAGCAACTGGAGCAAAGGAACCTCGAGCTTCGGCGCGCTTACGAGGACTTGCAAGCCACGCAAGCGCAACTGGTGCAGTCCGCGAAGATGGCGTCGCTCGGTGAGCTGGTCGCGGGCGTGGCTCATGAGATCAATAACCCCTTGGCGTTCGTGCTCAGTCACATCGAGACCATCAAACGCAGCCAAGAGCAGCTCGTGAACGAGCTCGCGGGCCCCGTTCCGCCCGCAGCGCAGCCACACTTGGCACGGGCGCAGTCGCGGCTCGAAGAAGTTGGCCTCGGGCTGGGTCGCATTCGTGACCTCGTCCTGAAGTTGCGCACGTTTTCCCGCCTCGACGAGGGAGAGCGCAAGCTGGTCAGTGTGCGCGAGTGCCTCGACTCGGTATTGACGATCCTGCAACATCGCACCAGTGATCGCATCGAGGTCGCGCTCAGCGTGGGCGACCCCGAGCTTTTGGACTGCTTTCCTGCGCTCTTGAACCAGGTGCTGCTCAATCTGGTCGCCAACGCCATCGACGCCATCGAGGGCAAGGGCAAGATTTCGATCGCGGCGGGCGCGCAAGGCGAATGCTACGTCATCACCATTGCCGACACCGGTCCCGGCATTCCGCGTGAGCTGCAGGACCGCGTCTTGGAGCCTTTCTTCACGACCAAACCGGTGGGGCAGGGCACGGGCCTGGGCCTCTCGATCGCCTATTCGATCGTGCAAAAGCATCAAGGAACGCTACAGGTCGGCGACGGACCGGGCGGGGGAGCGCTGGCCACGATTCGCTTGCCGCTCGACCAGCGCGTGAAAGCATGAGCGCGGCGAGTGGTGACTGCTAAAGGGCTGGGGCGTGCTCGGACGCGGGCGCCAAAATGCCCCGGCTCTGCCGCTGTTTTGACCGATTTTCCGTGTTGTTCCTAGCGAGACGCGCGGCCGCGAGGCGCCGCCGTTCGGCACGCTAGTTGCTGATGACCGGGTGCGATGATCAAACACCTGACCTATTCAGCCCTGACCGGTGGCGTGATGGTGCTCGCTTACGCGGCCTGGTCCAAGTGGCGCGCGGCGCCGCCCAAGCTCCAAGTCGCGGCACCTCCCCAAATCGACCAGACGCGGGAGACGGAGTCGATTGACGTTGCGTTGGACGACCTTTGGCAGGCCGACGAGATGACGGTGAACCCCAATGAGCAGCTGATCGATTTTTCGTCGGACCTGACCTACGAGGAGGACGAGGGCTCGGTCGCCCCGGAAGGCCTGGGCGTGCGCTGGCTCACGCGGGCGACGGAGGCCATGTCACCGTTCCACCATGCGCTCTCGCTTCGAGAAGAAGCCGAGGCCGCGCTGCTCGACGGCGTGACGCGCCGCGCCGAAGAAGAGGCGGAGACCGCCCCCGAAAGCGCCGAACCCCTCTCGGATTTCGACTTCGAGCTCGACCTGGAAAGCGAGTCTATCCCACCCACCGAGCCAAACCCGGACCACTACTCAGAAAAGCGAGAGTAGCGCGGCAACGCGGGGCGAGCGAGCGGCGCGGCGGCTGCACGCGCAGGCGGACGCGCCGGCCCAGCGGACGCGCCGGCTCGGGCCAGGGTCAGATCGCGAGCTTTACGTCTGGGCACAAAATGCCTACGACGGCGGGCCGACGTTTGGGGTATTGGGCACGGGCCGCGTCGTGCAGGTTGCGCGCGCGGCGTTGGGTCCAATTGACGAATTGACGAAGGATAGGGCGATGCGCAAACGCATTCATGCGGCGGTGGGTGGGATCGGTGTGGCTGTTTTCACGTTGAGCTGCGGCAGCCAGCCTGTCGGTGAGCCCGACGAACGAGCGGGGTCTCTGCGCGCTGCGATCGAGATTGGCGCGAGCACTCACGACGTGGCGGCGGTCAGGTTCGATTTGGTCGCGGTGGATGATGGCTGCGACGCGGCCGCTCTTTCGACGCTCACCGTACCGCTCGAGGCGGAGCTGGCGCCGGCGTCCGTTACGGGCGGCGAGGCGGGCGCTCATCACTTTGCGAGTGGCCTGTTCACGGTAGCGGCCGGCGACTATCGCGTGTGCGCCACGCCGTTGCGCGCTGACGCCGTTGCTTCGGATGACTGTGCACAGACCAGCGACGTGACGACGGTCGCGGCCGAGTTAACGACGCAAGTGACGCTCGTTTCGCAGTGCCAAGGCGCTTCCGCGGGCGGGCTCGACGTCGCGGTGGCACTCAATGACCCACCGCACATCACGGCCGTGACGGTCACGGAATCGACGTTCATCACCGTCTGCGAATCTGCAAATATCGCCGTCTCCGCGGAAGACACCAACGGCGACGCTTTGACCTACGGCTGGTCGGTGGTCTCGGGGCCTGATGGCGGCAGCCTGAGGTCTTCGGAAGCCAGCGCGACGTTCTCCGGGCCCCCCGGCGACTACGTGCTACGCGTCACCGCCACCGACACCCACGCCGCCGAGGCTGCGTTCTTGGTCACCGTGCATGTCACGGACGCCACGTGCTTCGTGCCTCCCGAAGTGCAAAACATCATCACGTCCCAGTGCGCCCCGTGCCACACGACCGGCTCCAGCGGTGGCCTCAAGCTCGAGCCCGCCGACATTGCCTACACGTCGTTGGTCAACCAGGGCGTTGGCGCGTCGGCGTGCGCCAGTCAGGTGCGCGTGACCCCCGGCGATGCGCCAAATAGCTATCTCATCGCCAAGTTGCGCAACACGCCAGGCATCTGCGGGGTACAGATGCCGCGGGGCCGCCCCGCGCTCCCTGAAGAGCAAATCCAGACCATCGAAGCCTGGATCGACGCGCTGCCTCACTAGGGGCGGGACGGCGAGCGGAGCGCCCTTCGCTACCGAATCGTGACGGCGACGTTCACGTCAGGCCCGAGAGCGGACCGGTCGTGAACGCGCTGTCGAGGCCGGTGCCGAACGTGTTCGTCTCGGCGCCCAGGGCTTGGGCGATCGAAACCAAGAGGTGGTTGTTGGCGCCGCTCGCGAACCTCGCGTCGCGCGGTTTGCACGAGTCGTTGGGCGGCGCGCAGTCGGGCGTCACTTGTAGGCGGCGGCCGAAGCGAAACGGCACGTTCGCGCCGCCGGCGAGCAGTGTGGGTACCGACGAGGACGAGTGCAAGTTGGGATTACCGAGCTCACTCGTGACGTAGACGAGCGTGCTGTCAAAAGCGCCGTGCTCATCCAACTTTTGCAGCAGGCGCGCGACCTTGCCGTAAACGTACTTGTTGTACTTCGCGAGGGGGAGCCAGCTCGTCGCGTCGCCGGTGGCGCCCAATTTTCCCTCCCAATCGAAGCCATGGGAGATGTACTTGTGGGCGACGCCGTTGTGAAGGTCTGCCGGCAGGCCGTAGCCGAGCGAGTCGGTCTGAGCGTTGGCGGCGCTATCCCAAGGTAAATCGTTGAGCACGAGCGTCGCGAAGCGCGTCACGTCGCACGCGAAGGCTTGCGCGAGGAGATCGACGAAGAACGTCGTCACCACGTCGAACGTGGGCTCGCCGCCGTTGAAGCGGACCAGCTTGCTGATGTCGACCGGAAAGTCCGCCGCCGCTGGCCGTTTCGGGACCATCGCGCAAGCCGCCCCCGACATGGTCGCGAAGCTCTTTTCGAGGTCGCGGATGGACGCCAGGTGTTGGTCCATCTTCTGCTGCTCGACCGGCGCCAAGCGGGCTCGCAGACGATTGCAATCGTCGCGCACGTAGTCGACCACGCTCTGACCGAGCGCGTTCCTTCGCAATAGCGCCGCCTGCCCGGCCGCGTCATTGGGCGGCACGAATCCGCCGAACAGGTAGTCGAACGCTTCGATAGGCGAGATGATCTTGCCGACGCCCACGCCGCCCTTGCTGTATGAGAGCGTCGACGCCGGATACGTGTCCGGGCTACCGACGGCGAGCACCACGTTGCTCTTGCGGGTCGCGGCGCCCAGGCCGAGCTCTACGGCCAGATACTGATCGAGCGAAGAGTTGGCGGGCACGCCGCCCGTGAGCGAGCTGCCGGTCAGAATGGACGCTACCGCGTCATGGCCGTCGGATGCCAGGTCTAGCCCCTCGATCAACAGCAACCGGTCTTTGAAGCTCTTGCCGTAGGTGGTCGCGTCGTCGAACGGCTGCAGCGAGCAGTTGGGGTAAGCAATGTCGAAGCTGGTTTCGGTGTCGGTACCTCGGAGCGAGAGCGCTTCGACGGGGATATCGGGTGAGGTCGCGGCGCGCGCACTGAAGTACTCGCTGGCGATGCCGTGCGGGTGCGAGACGGTCAAAAATTTGAGCGGCAACGTCTCTCCGGCCGCGTGCGCAAACGTATCCTCGAGCAACTGGTAGAACGGGAGCGCGGTTGCGGCGGCGCCAACCGCGCGTAAAAACGAGCGGCGCGCGGCGCTGCGCGGCTTTTCGGGGCGAGTGAACGAGCGCTTCACGGCGTCCTCCTTTGGACGAAAGTCGGCGTTTTCACGAACGCCAAGAGAACGTCTGCCAACCGGCCCTGTTGCTCTACAGGCAGCTGTTGCCAGGTTTCGACGAACGCATCCTCGGCGTCCTTGACGCTGGCGTCGCTGCGAGCCGCGGTGCTGCGAAACAGCTGTCGCGCGAGGCAGGCTTTGACGCTCGAGCTGTGCGCGAGCGCATCCATGAGCGCGGCGCTATCGGCGTAGCTGCCGTCGAGGTCGGAGCCAGCCGCCAGCGTGACCCGCGTATCGATCGGCAAGCCGTTCTCTATGGCGCGCCACTTGCCCATGCCATCGAAATTTTCGAGGGCGAAGCCGAAATTGTCGATGGTCGCGTGGCAGCCGGCACACCCCGTGTCCATCGCGTGGGCCTCGAAGCGGGCGCGCGTCGTCTTGCTGGTGTCAGCGGCGGGAAAGCTGACGACGATGCCCAGCGCGCCCGGATCCGGAACGCTGAGGCACGCGATGCGGCGCATCAGGGCGACGCCACGGAACACGGGGTGGCTACCGTTGTTGGTGGCGAAAACCGAGAGGAACGCGGCTTGGTTCAGGATGCCGCGCCGGCCGGTTCCGGCGAGAGAGGTGCGCTGCCCGTCGCCGGCGGAGGTGACGCCGTAAACGGCAGCCAACGGAGCGTCCGCGATTGTCCAATCGGCAGTGAGCAAGTCGGCGAGCGTGCCGTTCGCCCTCGACAGCACCTCGTCGATGAAAGCGCGGCTCTCGTTTTCCATCGACTGGCTTACCTTGGCGAAATCTGGGTACACGCTTTGAGCCTTTTCCCGGCGCGCCACGTCATCGATGCCCAACCATTCGCGCACCACGCGCACGAAGCGCTCGTGCCCCGCCGGTGTCGCGAGCAACCGCCTCGCCTCCGACTCTCGCGCTTCCGGCGTCGCGAGTGAGCCGGACGTCGCCACCTGCAGCAGCGCGTCGTCGGGCGGGCCCGACGTGAGCAAGTAGGAGAGGGCGGTCGCGATTTCGTTCGACGTCATCACGAAGCTCGGCCCTGCGCCCGGCTCGCCGAGCTCGGTCGAGTAGAGAAAGCCCGGTGACTGCAGCAGCACGCGCGCTACCTGATCGACGCCATCGGCATAGCTGTAGCCGTCAGCACCCACGTGGTACGCCTTCAGTAGCCCCGAAAGCTCGTCGGCGGTGAGGGGACGGCGATAGGCCTTCGCGCCCCAGGTTTGGATGAAGGACTTGGCGCAGGCCTCGCCGCCGGCCGCGCTGGGGTCCGAGCAAGGCGAAAGCCCGGCCAGCTTGCCGTTCATGCGCGCTTCGGCGACCAACGCCTGCGCGGCCGTGTCCAGTTTGTCGACCAGCACCGGGTCGACGCGCTGCGCGTCGTTCACGGTGAAAGCGGCCCCCGCCGGAGAGTTGGTCGGCCCTTGTTTGGCGTCGGGCGGAAACGAAAATTCTTTGCTGGGAGCGCTCGCGGTGCCCAGAAGCGCACGCGCCGAAGCATCGTATTCGGCGTTGCTCAGGTGTCGGATGCGTGCCGGCAAAGCGTCGCTCGTGGTGGTGGCAATGCTGCCGCTAGAGCCGCTAGAGCCGCTAGAGCCCGCGCCGCCGACGCTTTGACCGGCGCCGGCGCCGGGTGAGCCCGCGCCGTTCGGCGAGCAACCAACCAGCGCGAGCGCCAAGCAAGTGAAGGTCGCGACCGGACGTGGAACGCTCGAAAACTTGGCAAAAATGCGATTATTCATGCGCAAAGTGCTCACGCCTTGAGCTCGGTCAGCTCCGTTCCACCGTTCCAGTTGGCGGTGGGTACGCCCGCCGCGTTCAGCACCGTGCACAGTAAGCGATGGCTTTGCCCGGCCGTGCCCGTCACGCCCGCGATGTCGGCCTTACTGCCGTCGAGCAGCACGGACTGGCCAAGCTTGAAGTACCCCGCGCCGCCGGCGATGATCATCGGCAGGTCCCCGGTGGTGTGACCTTGGCCGTGCGAAAACTCGTTGGTGTAGAGAACCACGGTATTGTCCAGGAGCGTGGTGCCGTCCTGCTCTTCGTAAGCGTCCAACATGCCGAGCAGCTTGGCGAGCTCTGCCACATTCCAGCGATCGATCGCGAACAGCATGTCCTTGTAGCCGGTGACGGCCGCTTCGTTGAAGTCGTCGGTGGTTCCGTGCGACAGCGGGTGGTGGCGGTAGTTGTGATTGATGCCGTCCCAGCGGTACATCGGTGCGCCCGCCACCGCCGCGCCCCATTGCAGTACGGCCGAGCGCGTGTACTGACAGGCTAGGGCCAGCGCGCTGACTTTGGCGAAGAGGCGCGCCATGACCGGAAAATTGTCGTTACTCTCGACGGTGTCCTGCTGGATCGCTTGCAGCTGCGCCGCCGTCTCTGCGTCGAGATTGCAGGCGACGACGCCCGGCGCTGCCGTCATGCCATTCTCGACGTCGCGAATCAGCTGAAAGTGCTGATCGAGCTTTTCGCGGTCGGCGCGGCCCAAGTCTATCCGTTGCAGCTCTTGGAACTCTTCGCGCACGAGGTCGACGACGCTTTGCCGCCTCGCCAGCAACCGTTCGGCCACTTCGTCTCCGGGTACGGCTTCGGCCGTGCCCATGCCCATCATCGAACGATAGGCGCGGAAGGGGTTCGACTCGGCGTTGGCCATCTGCCCCGGGCTTCGGTACGAGATGGAATTGAAGGCGGCGACGCCCAGATCTCTGCCGCCGGGCCTGACGACGAGCGCCTCGCGGCCCTGCGGATTCAAGGCGTCCGCGATGACCTGGTCGATGGAACGACTTTGGGCCAGGCCGTTCGCGAGCGCGGCGGCGGTCAGCGTCTGACAGGTTCCCTCTGAATGCCCGGTCCAAGTCCCCACCGGATAGCCGTGCACCCCGCGCGGTATCAGCAGGCGCGACGCGAAGGGCGCGAGCGCCTCGCAACCCTTACCGGCGAACGACGCCTCGCTGAGCGCGCCGATCGCCGGCCAGAAGCGCTCGGTCTCGACCCCGCAGCTGGAGTGAAACGAAAGAAAGCGCGTGACCCGCTTGGCGGTTTGCGCGCGCAGTGGGCTCGCACCGATACTTTCGAGCAGCGGCAGGCCCACGGCGGCGCCGGCTGCGCCTTGCAGAAAGGTTCGTCGTGACAAGAAACGTGCGCTGCGCATGAGCTAGTCCGCCTTGGCCGGAAGGTGGTTGAAAGCTGGTCGCTCGGTGAGCGCCAGGGCGAGATCGCGAATCGAAAAAGCTCCGGCCCCCAGCCGTTGCGCCGCCAGGCCCAACGCGCGCGAATCAGCGGCGTCTTCATGACGGCCGTACGCGAACTGCAGCCAATTCTTCGCGTAGCAGGCCTGTACCTGCGGCTCTTTCGAGAGCGCCTCGAGTAGCTCGCTCACGTCGCTGAACGCCAAGTCTTTCGTGCCGAGGTGGAGCGTCCCGCTCGTGTCGACGGGGGCGCCCCGATCGTCGTCACGCCGCTGACCCAGGCCGTCGAACCGCTCGAAGGCGAAGCCGGTGGGGTTGATTGTGGAGTGACAACCGGTGCAGGCGGGCATCGAGGTCTTCCAGGCGAAGTAGTCGCGAGTCGTGCGCAGCTCGGTGGCGGGCGGGGTCGCGGGCTGCTGCATTTGGGCGCCCGGAGGGGGATCGGGGATGTTCTCGCAAACGATTCGGCGCAACATGAACACGCCGCGCAGAATGGGCGACGTGCCATTGCTGCTCGAGCTGTGCCCGGCCAGAAAGGCCGCTTCCGTGAACAGGCCGAGCCGCCCCGATTCGGGCGTGTGCTCCACCCGCACGAGCTCCGAGCCAAAGCTGCCCGGGAGACCATAAAGCGTGGCTAGCCGCTGGTCGACGAAACCGAAGCGCGCGCTCAAGAGCGCCGAGACCGTACCGTCGCCCTCGAGCGTCACCGCGTTCACGAAGCGCTCGGCCTCACCGCGCATGGACTCGACGAGCTCGGGCGAGAAGCTTGGAAACGTCGTAGTGTCCTTCGCCAGCGAGTCCAGCTCGTCGAGCTGCATCCAGCGCTCGTGAAAGGAACGCGCGCGGTGTTCGAATCCGGGGGTAGCGACGAGCCGGCGTGCTTGAGCCGCGAGCCCGTCGGGGGTCGAAAGCGCACCGTCGCGAGCGGCGGCGAGCAGCTCGTCGTCGGGCGTGTTGCCCCCGAGCATGAACGAAAGCCGCGTCGCCACCTCGAAGCCACTGAGTCGCACGCCGGCCGCATCCGAAGCTCCGTCGCCGGCCTCGATGCGATACAGGAGCTTCGGCGATTGCAGCATCGACTGCAGCGTGAGCTGCACGCCGTCGCGAAACGCGTCCCCGCTGGCGATGAGCTCGGCGCCCCGACCAAAGATGGCCTGGTAGCGGGCTCGTTCGCTGCTGCTGAGAGGACGCCGAAAGGCGCGCATGCCGAAGCGGTCGATGAACTCGTCTCGGCAGCCTGCCGCCGTGGGCTCGCAGCCTATGACGGCGGCGTAGCTGTCGGCGGAGCCCACGACCCGCTCCGCGAGCGAGGTCGCGCTGCGCTCGAGCTCGGTCAAAAGCCGTTCGCCGACGCGCAGCTCGGCGTAACCCACATACGGCCCCAGGCTCGATTGCTCGGCCGGAAAGTTGACCGACTCTTGGACCGGCAGGTGCAAGATCTCTTGCAGCGCTCGGTCGTATTCTTCGTATGAAAGGCGTAAGACCCGAGCGTTCGCCGGCACTCCGTCTGGCAGCAGCTGGGGATCGACGCCGACCAAGTCGCCCACGTCCACGGGGTTGACCGTCGAGCTGCTGCCGGCGGCGCTGGTGGCCGAGCCGCCGGCTACCGAGCTGCTCGCGCCCGGGCCTTGGCCCTCGCCGACGACTTGGCCCTGGCAGCCGGACAGCAGCACCACCACCGCTGACGCGAGGCTAGAAATGAGCGTTGCTCTGCCGTCGGCAAGCAAGCGCCCGGGGCAGCGCCGCTGGGGAGCTTCGAGCATGGCTGGATAGACGCGTGCCCCCGGTCGCCGGTGTCACGATTCGGCAGGCGTTTCTCCCTCCGGCCGTTCTTCTTTTCGGGTAATAATTTTCCTGGCTCGCGAATGCTGAACCGCGGGACCCTCGTCAAGCGTCTCTGGCTCGAGAGACGCACGGACTCGCGCGTTCTACGGCTGCCCGGTCCCCGAATCTTCTCAAGTGCTTTCAGAACCCGTGCTTCGCCTCGAACCGCCTCATGGCCAGCCCAATTCCTCATCCTCGGCGAGCGGGGCTGACGGCGCGCTCGCGGACGCGTTGCTCGCCGAGCTACTGCGCAGCGGGTCGCGTGAAGCGGCGGCGGCGGTTTATGACCGCTTCTCGACGCTGGTCAACCGCTGGGTCTGGCGGCTCCTGGGGGCCGATCTGGACCACGACGACATCGTGCAGCAAGTGTTCGTGCGCATTCTGCGCGCGGGCCGTCGCCTGCGCGAAGCGGACAAGCTCGCGGGCTGGGTGCACGCCATCACCGTCAACACCGTCCACGGTGAGCTCAGGCGGCGGCAAGTGAGGCGCTTTTTTTGGCGGGACAGCCCGCCCGCGGCCCTGCACGGTGACTTCGTCCGCGAAGTGGAAATGCGCGATCTGCTCGTCCGTGCCAAGAGCGTGATCGAAAAACTGCCGCCCGCGGAACGCATCGCCTTCGTGCTCCACTACGTGGACCGCCATAGCGCGTCGGAGATCGCAGGCATTTGCGGATACTCCCTGTCTACCGCCAAGCGCCGCCTGGCGGGCGCGACGCGCCGGTTCGAAGCCATCGTGGCGGCATCGCCCGAGCTGTCGCGCGCCTTGCCGCGCCTTGCCGCGGAGGAATCATGACGCAGCGACGCAACCTGGGAGATGCGCTAGCGGCCGCCCTCGAAACGGGGCCGTCGCGTCGCACGTTGGCGGCCCAGCGTGAGCAAATTCTGGCCGCCACGAGCAAGCCCACGCGCCCAGCGCGCCCGTACCTGGTCGCGGGGGCGTGCGCCGCGGTAGCCATGGTCGCGGCGGTGTGGGTGGCGCGCCGACCGCTCGCGCCCGCCAATGCAACCCTTCAGGGTGCGTGGCAGGGCCGGAGCTTGCCAGAGCGCTCCACCGTCGTTGCGCCGGCCGAGCGCGGCGAAACGCTTTCGTTTTCCGATGGCAGTCGGGTCGAGCTAGGAGCCCGCGCGGAGATCGCGCTCTCGAAGCTCGCGCCCGAGCAAGCGCGGCTCGAGCTCGCCCACGGGCACGTGGACGCCACCATTCGCAAAGGCACCGGCCGAGCGTGGACGGTCGCGGCGGGGCCGTACTCGGTGCGTGTCGTGGGCACCGCTTTCAGTGTGGACTGGGACGGCAGCCGCTTCTTCGCGGTCACGGTGCGTGAGGGCAAGGTACTGGTAACGGGCAACGACCTGCGCCAAGGCGGCGTTTTGCTGGGGCCGGGCGAGCGACTCGAACGTAAAGATCCTCCTTCTGCTCCCGCCAACGCCGTAGCGCCCCCGCGCGAAGGGCAGGGCGACGCACCGCCTTCTGCCTCGGCTGATCTGACTTCGTCTCGAGCTGAGGCAGCGGTCGCGACGACCTCCAAGGACGACTTCTTGGTCGAGGCCGCGCGCGGCAATTACGCGACTGCGATCACGGCCGCACGTCGAGCCGGCTTCGACCGACTCGAGCGCGAGCTGTCGGCCAAGGACTTGCTGCTGCTCGCCAACACCGCTCGCTACGCTGGCTCCGCGAGCGAAGCGAACGGAGCGCTGCTCAAGCTGCGCGCGCGCTTCCCAGGCAGCGCGAGCTCGGCCCACGCCGCCCTGCTGCTCGCCTCTCAGGCCGAAGATCGTGATAAGAACCCGGCCGAGGCCGAACGGTGGTTGCGCACGTTTCTAGTGGAGTCGCCGCAGGGCGAGCTCGCGGCAGGGGCCCGGGCGCGCTTGCTGGCGCTGCTACTTCGGCGTGGCGCTCAGGCGGAGGCCGCGCAAGTGGCGCGCGACTACCTGCGCCTGCATCCGCAAGGTCAGCACGTCGCTCAGGCGCGGGCGGTGTTGCAAGCGTCGCCCTGAGCGCGGGGCTCGCCGCCTACCTGTTGGCCGTGCCCGTCGCGGCGCAGGCCGGGCGCGCGGCCGCCGTGCTCGTCCTCCAGCCGGTGAACGGGGGCTGGAAGGAAGGAGTGCAAGCGCTCGTGGCGGAGTTGCTCACGACGGGCCACGAGCTGAACGTACGCGCCGTCGACGTGCAATCGCCGGAGCAGCTTCAGCCGGCGCTGCAGTCGGCGGTGGCACAATTGGGAGCTTCGGCGGGAGTGTCGGTCACGCGCGCGGCCGACACCGCCACCGCCTTGTTGTGTCGCCGTGGCGCCAGCTCCTGCGAGAAAATCGAGGTGGACGTCGCCGATGGCGAGCTTTCACGTAGCCGCCTGGCGTTGGCGGTGGTCGAGCGCCTTCGGCCCATCGATTTGCCGGCGACTCAGGTGCGCCCGGCACCGTCCGCGCCGCCCGCGGTAACACCTTCGCCCGTCGATCGATCGGTGCGAACCGACTTCGACGTAGGTCGCTTTCGTGCGTGGCTGGGCGGCGGCATCGTGCTGTCATCCGGCACCGCCACGCCGATATCGTGGCTGAGCGGGTCGTTCGGCGCGGTGCTGAGCGCGCCTTGGGGGCTCGAAGTCAGCGTCTCGGGCTCTCCGCTCGCAGGCAGCGCGGACAGCGCCGCGGGATCACTTTCGCTCCGCGCCTTCGAAGCGGTGGGCTTTGCCACGTTCGAGCCCTTCGCTTGGCGAAGGTTCGGGCTTTGCCTCGGGCTAGGTGGCGGCAGCCTTCATTTGCGAGAGCGAGCCTCGCCGGGCCCGGGCTTCGACGGCTTCTCCGACCGTGCCACGGTGGCGGTCGTGAGCGCCCGGGTGCGCCTGCTTCACCGCGTGGGTCCGGTCTATTGGGGTCTGATGAGCGACCCGGGAATGCTCCTTCCCGCGCTGAAGGTTCGAGCCGGTGGGTCGACCCTGCTGCGCATCGGTCGCCCCTGGGTCACCCTGCAAGCAACCCTGGGCGTCGCGCTATGATCCGCGGGCTGTGGTACGGAGCTCTCGCGGCTTGCCTGCTCAGCGGGTGCGACGACGGAGAGCTGCAGGCTTTCGAGCCCGTCGCTGCGCTCGGCGGCACGGGCGGTAGCGGCCCCGCCGCACGCGCCGGTACCGCGCCCGCCGCCGCCGGTCGTGACACGACGGGACCGACCGTGCCCTTGGTCGTCGATGACTTCGAGGACGGTAATACGATCGCGAAAGAGCCGCTCGGATGGTGGTACCCGGTCAACGACGGAACCGGCACCCAGGGCTTCGGTATCGAGCCGGTAGCCAACGGCACCGCCAGCGTCTATTCGCTGCAGAGCCACGGCAGCGGCTTCCAGGAGTGGGGAGCCGCCGTCGGCGTCGACCTCATCGGCGCATCGACGCCACTCAACGTGGTGAGCTATCAGCAGCTATGCTTCGTGGCGAAGGTCGGGGCGGGGAGCGCGACCGTGACTCAAGTGCATTTGTTGCAGGGCGCGCAACACTACATCCAAGAGCTGTCGCTCTCCGAAAGCTGGACCCGCTACTGCCGGCCGCTCGGCGACTTCGTGACAACGGCGGGCGAAACGCTCGTGCCGAGCGAGCTCATCGCGCTGCAATTCTTCTTTTCTCCCGGCTCTTCGTTCGTGTTTTGGCTCGACGATGTCAAAGTCATGCCGTGAAGGGCCCAGCAAATCTGGGCCCTTCGGCTGCAATCGCTCACCAAGTCGTGAAGTAGGCCCAAGGCTGGTTGCCGGCCGTGGTCTGGACGCAGTAACCGCCGTTCACTTTCGGGGGCAAGCTGCTCCAGTTGCCGTTGTTGCAGGACATCACGGCGCCGTTGACCGATAGCGTGCGCGGCGATACGAAGTTGCCGCAATTGCCGCCGCTGAGCGTGGCCGTGGTTTGGTAACAGACGGCGGCGGTACCCAAGTTGCCGCTTTGGTAGAAGGCGGTGTTGTACACGGTGGGGTTAGGGCAGAAGGCGGAGCAGGGCGCGGACCCGCAGCTCCCGTTTTGGGGATGCGTGCACGTTCCCGCGCTGCACACGTCGTTCGTGCAGGCGCTGCCGTCGTCGACGCACGACGACGTGTTGTTCGCGTGCGTACAATTGCCAGCCGAGCAAGCATCGTCGGTGCACGGGTTGGTATCGTTGCAGTCCGCGGCCGTCGTACAGCCGCTGGTACCCCGCGAGCTCTCGGCCGGGCCGGCCCCGCTGGGAGTGAAGTTGGCATTCGTCGTGAGCAGCAAGCGGTCGACGCTCAAGCCATCCTCGCGCATCCACAGGTTGAGGGTATGGATGCCGGGGGTGGTAACCACGATGGTAGCGACTGGACCGTCCATCGTCGCTTTCGTCCAGCCGAGGCCGGTAGCGAAGGTGGTGATGCGATCCGAGCTGGCTGGCCCCTGGCCGTCGATGCCAACGTGAGCCGAGTCGTCGTCACCGGTCGCAGCGGAGCCGCGTAGCCACACCTGGTACGTCCCCGTCGTGCTGAACTGAATCGGAAAGTCCAGTTGAGGGCTGCCGCTCGTGTAGCCGGTGTTGATGTTGGCGCCGTTGTTGGGCATGCACCGCATGACCTGGCCACCCGCGGCCGCGGCGTCGGCTGTCGCAGTCCATGCATGACTCGCGCGCGCGGTGTTGGTGGTGAAGTGCTCGGCTTCGATGACTACGGTGCCGCCGGTCTCCAAAAATGGCCCGCTCGAGCACGCGCCGCTCGGCGGGTGCGTGCACTGGCCGGCGCTGCACACGTCCGAAGTGCAGGCGTTGCCGTCGTCCGCGCAGCTTGCCGTGTTGTTCGTCGCTTGGCAACCGGTCGTGGTGTTACAGCTATCGGTCGTGCAGGCGTTGCCATCGTTGCAAACCAGCGGTGTCCCCGCGAGGCAGCCGGTCGCGACGCACGTTTCGGTGCCGTTACAGACGTTGCCATCGTTACAGGCCGCGTTGTTGGGTTGACTGACGCAGGCGTCAGCCGCTTCATCGCAGGCGTCCAGCGTGCACGCCACGTTGTCATTGCACACGACGGGTGTGCCCGCGGTGCAGGTGCCGTTCACGCACTGCTCGGCGCCGTTACAGAATAGGCCGTCATTGCAGGCGGCCGGACCCGTGCAGGCTTCGATGAAGGCCCTGACCTCCACGTCGTCGATCCAGAAGCCCGCGCCGGTATTGCCGACGCCATCGACGCTATCAAAGCTGGCGCGCAACCGCAGCGTGGCGGGCGAGCCTTGTGGGAATCGACTCGTCAAGTCGACATCGAGCAGCTGCCAAACGCCGGTATTGTCTTTGAGCAGCTCAGTGCTCGTGCCGTTCTTGGCGACCAAAGCGTACGCTGCGCCGTTCACGGACGCGGAAATCGTGGCTTGATCGTAGACGGATGAGCCTTCCGTACCCAAGAAGTACTTGAGGCTCAACTTCACCTTCGAGGGGTCGGCGATCGCGATCGCGGGCGAGGTCACGCTACCTAGGGTGCGCGCCCCTGTGTTGAAGTTGCAGCCCGTGTCTTGGCCAAAGAACAACGCGCTGGGCGCCGAGTGCCCGCTGGCCGTCGCCGCGCAGACGGAGCTGCCGTGCCACTGGTTGGTCGGCTCGGCTTCGAGCGTGAAGGAGCCGAGCCCGGCGTTGAACGGCTCCGAGAATACGACGCTCGGTGCGCCCACTTCGAGCGCCACCGGCCGAGCTCCGCCGCCAGTGCCGTTGGTCGTATTCACGAAGTTGAGTGTCGCCGTGTAGTTACCCTTTGGCAGTCCCGCGGCCGCGGCCTGATCGATGCTCGCCGTGACCGTCGCCTCTTGTCCCAACGAAAGCTGCCCAGCCGCATTGGTGAGGCTGAGCCACCCCGTCGTGCCGACCGTGCTCACCTGATAGCCGACGCTGGCCGCTGGTCCGTAGTTTTTGATGGTGTAGGCGACTCCCGACGGCGCAAAAGGCCCGCCGACGGGACCCGAGCTGCTCAAGTCTTCCGCAGAAGTCACCTGCAGGCCGACCAGCACCGGCGGACATTGCATGCCGTGGGCGGCGAAACCGCTGCAAATCTGCGCGTAGTGGGGGGTGCCGTTGCTGATGTCAGCGTCATCATCGTCGAGGGTGAGCAAGTCGACCGCGATCGACGAGTCGATCCCCGTGCCGCTGTGCATCGGGACCGAGCTCAAGACGAGCGCCCTCAAAATTTCGTCGAAGCTCTCGGGCTCTGCGGCCTGCAGCGCTTCGCGCACGCTCCAAATCGTGCCAGAGATGAGGTTGCCGCAGGCGTGCGACTCGCTGCCGCAGCTGGAGCAGCCGGAGGCGCTGTACTGACAGTTGTTGAGCGCCGTGCGCAGCGGCGCGCTGCAGGCGTTGAGCGTAAAGCCGTAGCCGAGCCCCGGATCTTTCGCGAACAAGGCGGCGATGGTGTCCGACATGCCTTCGCCGTACGCAGCCTGGCCGCTGCCGCCCATTTCCACGATGTGGTGACCGTACTCGTGGTGGTTCACGCCGCCGAACGAGGTGTTGGCGTTCGACGTGGTGGCCACGCAAAAGTTGAGCGAGACGCCGTCATACCAGGCGTTGCCGGGGCAGAGCCCGTCGACGCGGTTCACGTTCACGGGGAAATTGAGCTGCGAAGAGATCGTGGGATAGTCCGGCAAGTAGCCCAGCAAAAACTGCCGAATCTGATTCGATTCGACGTAGCCGTTCGTCTCGGCACGCAGAAACTCGGTCGCGTTGATCGGGTTGTGCACGAAGCTGGCCGGGCCGGGCGGCGTCACGCTCTGGCTCAGCAGCTCACTGGCTTGAGCTTTGTCGATCACGTCGAAGAATTGGCCGCCTGGCAGCGAGCTCAGCACCACGGGATCGGTGCCCGCGTTGTCGAACGTGAACGCACCGTCGCCGTTCGCGAAGGCGCTGCCGGCGCTGCCGCTGATCTCGGCGAACGGCAGCGGTGTAGAAACCTCTTCCGCGCAGTCAGCCGCCTTCACGCCGCTCGTCGCCAGCCCGGTGACGGTGCCCTGCACATTTTCGGTGTGCACCAGGCTCTCGGTCGCGAGCACGTCCAACGTGGCGGCGTCGGCGAGGACGCGCCATTTGCCGTACGGGCTCGTCGTCGACACGACGTAGCTGAGGGCCATGCGCGGCGTCTCGCGTTGCTCGCCACGGCCCGCGTACACGACGGCGTTGGGCGCGCTTAGCTGGGCGAGCGCGGTCGGCGCGGCACCAGGTGCGCCCGTCAAATTGCCGCTCGCGCGCAGCGCGCGCAGCGTCTTGCCGGCATCCGGCCGGGCGCTACCGAGCGGGGCCGCGCGAAAGCCGTTGAGGTCACGAAGCCGCGAAGCCGCCCACACCACCGGATTGCGGCCGCCCTGCTTCACGAGCACTAGTAGGTCTGAATCCACTACCTGCACGCCGTCCTGCCGCTGCCCGAAGCGAAACAGCCGGTAGCGGTATTGACCGCTCTTTTGGTCGTACATCAACCCAATGCCCTGCGGATTTACGGCCGCAATCGCCTCGCCGCCGGCAAGCTCCTGCGCCTCCAAGCTGGACGCCCCCACGCCCAACGCGGCGGCCAGCCTATTCGAGAGCTGCTGGGCCGCGTCGGCCGGCGTCTGGCCGTTGGCAAGCGACCGGCCGAACAAGCGCACCTGTGCGTCTCCGACCGTGAGTAGCCGCGCCCCAACGAACTCCGATCGCAGCGCATTGGCGGCCGCTCGGTTCGTGGCGACGACGTCTGCGCTACTCGTGGCGGTACCGCTGAGGCTCGCCCGGCTCGTCTTCAACGCGGTGTCGCCCGGACTGCTGTTGCAGCCGCCCGCAAGCACCAGAACGCCGCCCATTCCCAACCAGAACGCACTGGATCTAAAGCTCATTTGGTTTTTCCTCCACGCCCGCGCCCAATTCTGGACGCTATCGAGAACCCTCGCGAACGCTGACCACCCCGCCGCGAAGACATACAACCTACGCTCCTGGACATGAAATCGTCAAGCCAATCCGAGACTGGTTCCAGAATCCGAAGGTCCTTACCGCTTCCGGCGATGGAACGAACCGTGAGCGCTGCTATTCAACCGCACTGAAGTGCTACTGGACTCGACTGCGCAGCGGCTCGCGACGCGCGGGTGGCTCAGGGCCGCTGGCGCGTTCGAGAACGCGCGGCCCAGACCGCGCTGCCCAAAGCGAAAAGGCAGCGAGGATGGTTGGAGAGCCCCGCCTGCGCGACGGCCGCTTTTCTTCGGGGATTTCCCGCGGCGCCGGCGACCGCAGCGAGCACGGTTGGGGTGGCCGCGAACTTGATCCATGCTCGGCCGATGACGGCGAAACTAGAGCAGAGATGACGATGACCAAGCACACTGAAAGCCCGTTATTGGCGGCGGCTCGGCAGCTCGATGAAGATCTGCGGCGTTTCCATACGTTGAGCCAAGAGCTCAGCCACGGGCCCATCAACTCGGAAAAGACCCTGCGACGAGCCGCGCAGCTGCTCGAGGCATGCTCGACTCACGAATCGAAGGTCGTCGAGAGCCTCAACGCCTTCGGGCAAGCGATGCAAACGGTGCAACGGCTTCAACAGGCGTGCATGGAAGCGATCGGCCAAGGTACGGCCCGCATCGCCGCTCGCCACGCCGAGCGGCTTGCGCTGCAGGAACGTGTCGCGCAGCTCGGCGCTGGTGCGCGTGCCGCCAGCGCGCCCGTCGCCGAGTTGCCCGACCTCGATGCCCCTAGCTCGGACCAAATGCTGGCCCCGCTCGGTGAAGTCGAGCGCCGCCTGGGAGCCGTGATCGACGAGGCCGCCGAGGTGAGCGCGCTAGCCCAACAAGGCGACTGGAGCGATCTGCTGCGCGACACCCAGTCGTTGCGCGAGCAGCTGCAATCGCTCCGAAACCGCGTCCTTTTGATGCGCCGCAAGCTCGGCACCCAAGCGCCTTCGTGAGCGGAGCGTGGAGGTCACGGGCATGTTCCGCTGCAAAGGCAAGGGAACGTGCGTCGGCGGCTTCACACCGAAGCTTCGAGATGATGAGCGCCGCGTCGATAACGACGCGTGAGGCACTCGAAACCTCACATTCATCGAGAAATTTAGTGTCCCGGGACGGAATTGAACCGCCGACACGAGGATTTTCAATCCTCTGCTCTACCGACTGAGCTACCGAGACGTTGGCCTGGGGGCCGTCCCCGAGGGTTTTGGCCACCGGGGTGCGGGGTATTACCGCAGGCGGGTGGGGTGGCGCAATTGGGAAACGTCGAGAGCGCGAAGAACGATAGGATGCTGCTGACGTGGCCAGCATTTCGCCCTCCAGCCAGCAAAATCCCTACGCTTCCGAGGCTTACCTGCACCAGCTGCTGCAGAAGGCGAAGGCCGCGGGCGCGCGTGACGTGCATCTCAAGGTGGGTCAGCCGCCCGGTGCACGGGTGCGGGGGGCGTTGGTTTTCTTTCGCGTCGACAAAATCCGGCCCGAGGACACGGAAGCGCTGGCTCGCCACCTCATTCGCGACCCGCAGGTGCTGAGCAGCCTGCCCCAGCTGCGCGAGTACGACACCTCGTACGAGGTCTTCGGCATCGGGCGCTTTCGCGTCAACATTTACCGGCAGCGGGCGTCGCTGGCGATCGTGATGCGCATCATTCCGCACGAGGTGCCCAGCCTCGAAAAGCTGGGCGCCCCGGAGGCGTGTCGCGTGTTGGCCGAAAAGGACCGCGGCCTCGTGCTGTGCGTGGGCGCCGCCGGCAACGGCAAGTCGAGCACGCTCGCGGCGATGCTCGACCACATGAATCACACGACCGCGCGTCACATCGTGACCATCGAAGATCCGATCGAGTACATTTACGTCGACGACAAGTGCTCGATCAGCCAGCGCGAGATTGGCTACGACACGACCAGCTTCGCCAGCGCGCTGCGCGCCGCTTTGCGGCAAGATCCGGACGTCATCCAAGTCGGCGAAATCCGCGACGCCGAGACGATGGAGATCGCGCTGAAGGCCGCCGAGACGGGCCACCTCGTGCTGTCGACGTTGCACACGCCCGACGTGGGCCGCACCATGAATCGCATCATCGCTCTGTCCGATGGCGGTGATTCCGACGATTTACGCGATCGCCTCGGCGATTCACTGCAAGGCATCGTCGCCCAACGGCTTTTGCCGCGTTCGGACGGCCAGGGCATGGCGCTCGCGGCCGAGGTGCTGATGATGACCGGCTCGGTGCGCGAGACCATCAAGCGCCCGCTCGGCAACCCGCCGCTCAAAGAGCTCATGGAATCGGGCGGCTCCATGTACGGCATGCAAACCTTCGAGATGCACATCAAAGAGCTGATCCGCTCTGGCATCGTCGAGCGCGACGTCGGCCGCGCCGCGATGGGGTTCTGACCGTCGCGATCAAAGTCTCCGCGCGCGCTCACGTTGCCTCTGCTCAACCTGGCGCGGGCAGCCACGGGTTGAGCGTCAGATGTGGTTGGAGAATCTAATTCGTGAGCGCGTTTTCGGGTCGCCGTCACTATGGCTAGATCCCTAGCTTCATGGCTCAGCAGGGCGGCGCCGTCAGGCGCGTCTCCAGGTCGAGCCGTCGGGCGAGTCTTCGAGCACGACGCCTTTGGCGAACAGCTCCGCGCGCAGCGCGTCCGAGAGCGCGAAGTCGCGGGCTTCTCGGGCCGCGTTGCGACGCGCGACCATGCTTTCTACGAGCGTGTCGTCGTCCAGTGCGGGCGCGGGACCGTCGAGCGTGAGCCCGATGGCGTCGCCCAGCTCGCGGATCAGGCGCGCGCGTTGGGGCAGGGGGTCGGGCTGGTCGGCGATTTCCCACAGGGTGGCGAGGGCGCGCGGAGCGTCCAGGTCGTCGCGCAGCGCCGCTCGGAATTTTTCGCGTAAGACTTCGAGTCGTTTGCTCGCGGGGCGTTGACTGGCGGTGCCTTCATCGCCTTCGGCGCGACCCGCGCGCACGAGCGCCCTCAGCCGGCGGCGCGCGGCCTCGGCCCCGCGTAGAGCTTCGCCCGAGAGAGCGAGCGGGCTGCGGTAATGGGCGGTGTACAGGTAGTAGCGGAAGCCACCCGGAGTCACTCCAAGGGGTGAGAGATCGTCCAGGTTGGGCGGGTGGGCTTCGTGGCCCCGCGATTTCGAGATTTTTTGGCCGTCGAACAGCAGCCAGGCGCCGTGCATCCAGACTTGCACCCAAGGCCGCAGACCGAGCGAATTTTCGGCCTGAGCTATCTCGTTGGTGTGGTGCACCGCGACGTGGTCGACGCCGCCGGTGTGAATGTCGATCTGCGGGCCCAGATGTTTGGTGGCCATGGCGCTGCACTCGATGTGCCAGCCCGGAAATCCAACTCCCCACGGGCTCGGCCATTCGAGCTGCCGCTTCGGCCCGTCTTGAGGTGAGAGTTTCCACAGCGCGAAGTCCGCGGGGTGGCGCTTGCCGGCGTCGTTGGCGACCCGGGTGTGCACGGTGCTGGCCTGCAGCCGCGACAACGCGCCGTAGCCAGAGTCGCGCGCGGTGTCGAAGTAGACGCCGTCGTGGGTCAGGTAGGTGAAGCCGTTGGCCTCCAGCGCGCGGATCATCTCCTGCTGCTCGGTAATGTGCTCGGTGGCGCGCGCCCACACGTCCGGCTCGCGTACGTTCAAGAGCGTGAGATCGTGCTTGAACAGCTCCGTCCACACGCGCGCAACTTCTAGCGCGGAGCTTCCGCTGCGCTGGGCGGCCAGCTCCAGCTTGTCTTCGCCGCAGTCCGCGTCGTCGGTCAGGTGCCCGACATCGGTGATATTGATGACGTGCCGGACGTCGTGCCCTTCCAGGCGCAGGACGCGCGTGAGCAAATCGGCCAGCACGTACGGCCGCATGTTGCCAAGGTGCTGGCGACTGTAAACGGTGGGGCCGCAGCTATAGACGCTCGCCAATCCGGGGCGGCGGGGCTGGAACGGCTCGATGCGGCGGGTGAGGGTGTTGTAAAGCTTCAGCTCGGTCACGAGGGTCTCCTGGCGCTTGAAACGAGCGGCAGAAAACGCAAGACCGGCCGCCCACGGTTCGGGACGGCAGTTCGAAGCAAGCTCGCGTCGAGTTACGCCGTCCGAGGACGGCAACAACACGTGACGCGGAGCGTGATGGCGAACATCGAGCCGCAGTCTAACCCAAGCTGGACTTGAGCGCGAGGTGAAGCTAAACGTCCGGCTTCAGGTCCGATGTCAGCCAACGTACAAACCGCCTCGCATCTCGCTCCTCCCGCCGCTGTCCGTCACGATTGGACCCTCGCCGAAGTGCGAGCCCTGCATGATCTGCCGTTGTTCCAGTTAATCGACCGCGCCCGCGCCGTGCACCTGGCCCACCACTCGGAAGACACCGTCCAGCTGTGCACGTTGCTCAGCGTCAAGACCGGTGGCTGTCCCGAGGACTGCGCCTACTGCCCGCAGTCGTCGCATCACCAGTCGGTGAAGGGCGAGGCGATGCTCAAGGTAGAGGACGTGATCGCCAGCGCCCGGCGGGCCAAGGAGGCGGGCTCGACCCGCTTCTGCATGGGCGCGGCCTGGCGTGAGGTGAAGGACGGCCCCGCGTTCGATCGCGTGCTCGACATGATCAAGGGCGTCAAAGCCGAAGGGCTGGAAGCGTGCGTGACCCTGGGCATGCTGTCGGCGGAGCAAGCGACGAAGCTGAAGGCCGCCGGTCTGGACGCCTACAATCACAACCTGGATACCTCGCCCGGCTTCTACAAATCGATCATCACGACCCGCACGTACAAAGATCGCCTGAATACTTTGTCGAACGTGCGCGAAGCCGGCATCACCGTGTGCACCGGCGGCATCATCGGCATGGGTGAGGGCATCGACGACCGCTGCGCGATGTTGCTCGAAATCGCAAAATTGGAGCCGCAACCCGAGAGCGTGCCCGTCAATGCGCTGGTGCGCGTCGAAGGCACGCCGCTCGAAGCGTTGCCGCCCATCGATCCGCTCGAGCTGGTGCGCATGATCGCGGTGGCGCGCGTGCTGTTGCCGCGCTCCAAGGTCCGGCTCAGCGCCGGCCGCACTGATCTGCCGCGCGAAGCCCAGCTGATGTGCCTGTACGCGGGCGCCAACAGCATCTTCTACGGCGACAAGTTGTTGACCACACCGAACCCGGGCCCCAACGAAGATATGGATCTGCTCAGGGTCGCCGGCTTGAAGGGCGAGATTTCCTCCGCAGCAGCGTCGAGCTGAGGCCGAGCAGAGCGACCAGCACGCTGCCGAGAGCGCCTGGGTTGCCGGGAGTCAGCTGGCACGTGGTCTCGGCCAGCGCGCACCCGGTCGCAAACCCGTGACGCGGATCACAGCTGTCGCTCTTGGTCTTGCGGTCGGGGGGGAGCGCGGCGCACACGCCGTCGACGTCGTCTTGCGCGATGCTGGACAGCGACGAATCGCCCGGTCGATAGCTCGGCTGCATGGTCGCGCCGAACGAGCTGGAGTGCGACAGGCCCAAGAAGTGGCCAATTTCATGGGTGATGACCGACGAAAAGTCGATGCCCTGGCCTTCTGTGTCGCCGGACGTGACCCACTGCACCTGGTCTTCGGGGGGGGGCGGTGACTGGAATGTGTTGACCTCGATGTCGGCGTCGTAAATCTCGCCCGAGTCGGCGTTGAAGATCAGCGTCGTCAAGGCCAAGGTGTCGATGGCGTTGGCGTAGGGCCAATCGTCGTCGCGGAACATCACGATGTTCGCGTTGGGCGAGTCTTGGTTGTACTCGGCCTTGCGGCACTCGACCGGGCCGTAGTCACTGACGGTGATGGCGGGGCCGCGGCCGCCGCCACAGTCTGCGTTCAACCACTGCGTGAAGCCGGCGATGATCGCGGAGTGGGCCTCTTCGTAGGTGATACCGCGCAGCGGTGAGCCCGCGCGCTGCACGTCGAACGACACGCAGCTAGAGGCCCAGTGCAGCAACGGCCCGGTCACGAGGCAGCCGTTCTCGTCTTGCTCGCATTGCTGCTTCTTGTCGCTGCAGCCGCGCGTGAGACAAAAAGCCTGCGCGTGGACGCTGGAGAACAGCGAAACACCGAGCACGAGCGCGCCCGCCCATCGCGACCAGCTCACGGCCGCACCGTCTGGCGGATCAGGGCGCGGGCTTCGGGGACTTGCAGGCCGGTAAAGCGCTTCACGGCCGAGCCGGCCTCGTCGAGCAGCTCGGCGGCTTCGGGGCTGCGGCGCAGGCGTTCGGTGCCTGCGGCGTCGCGCAAGAGTGGGTAGTGACCTTGCGCCATCGCGGTGACGGCCAGCGCGTCGCGCGCCGGCATCACGAACAGCACGCTGCGCTCGCCGAGCGTGAGCCGCGCTTCTCCGTGCACCAACTCGCCCAGGTCGCCGACGCGTCCGCCCAGCGTGCGCACCAACAGCTCGTCTTGCTTGGGATCGGCCCCCGCCAACAGCTCGTGCACGCGCAGGCGCGTATAGGTGACGATGTGCTTTCGGCCCCCGATCTCCTCCCAGACCGAGTCGGCATCGAGCGGCTCGCCCAGCATCACGTGCTGGCTGCGACCGACCAAATCGGCCACCGGCACGGCGCGGGACAGGGAGGCGTGCGCCTGCCGGCTCAGCGCCGCGCTCAGAACCCCAATTGACGTTACCCTCACGAACCCTCGTCGATCCATCGCCAGAGCAGCCTAGCATCTGGGCGCGAGCGCGCTTTTCGACCCAGGATTTGCGGCCCTACCACGGGGGGCGCTATAACTTCGGGCGGTTCGGCTCGCCGTTCGGCTGCCAACACCCGCCGGCCCCAGCATGAGCTCAACTGTTTCCGCCTCTGTTTCGGGGCCCACCCTCGAGCGCGCCTCACCCGGACTGCTCGACGAGATTAAAGTCTACATCCACCGCCATCGTGGTGCGGTGGAGGAGATGGTTCGCGGCGGCAAGGTCGAGTCAGGCCTGCCCGCTTCCGAGCGCTACAGCCGCGCCGTCGACGGCCTGCTGTGCTCGCTGTTCAAAGCCCTGGAAGGCAAGCTGTCCAAAGACATCAGCTTCGCCCAGCTGGGACTGGCCGCCGTCGGCAGCTATGGTCGCGGCGCGCTGTCGTTGCACAGTGATCTGGACGTGCGGCTCCTGACGCCGGCTCGTCCCGACAAGGTGCGCAACGTCGCCGAGGCGCTGCTCTACCCGCTGTGGGACGCGGGGCTGATGATCGGACATCAGGTCGTCGGGGCCCCGGAGCTGATCGAGCTCGCGCGCACCGATTTACCCACGGCGACGACGTTGCTGGATTGGCGCGTGGTCGCGGGCGACAAGACCGGCACTGAAAAATTGTTGAATCGGGCCTTCGAAGGCCTGTTTGGCGCGAGCAACATCCAGCGCTTCTTGGACCGCATGGAGCAGCGCGCTGCGGAGCGTTCGGAGCGCTTCGGCGGCTCCGTTTACCTGCTCGAGCCCGATGTGAAGAACGGCATCGGCGGCCTCCGCGACCTGGACATCGCGCATTGGGCGGCGCGCGCGCGTTGGCGCGTGAACCACCTGTCGGAGCTGGTTCGGCTCGGCGTGCTCTTGCCGCGTGAATGGCAGCAGATCGAGAACGCGGCCGCGCTGGTGTGGCGCGTGCGCAACCTGCTGCACCTGTACGCCGGGCGTCGTTCGGATCGCTTGAGCTTCGATCGCCAAGAAGCGGTGGCCGAGCTGCTGGGTTACGGCAGCGGCGGCCCGGGCGTCGAGGCGTTCATGAGCGAGTACTATCGCAACGCCCGCAACATGGTGCAGGCGCGCGAGATGCTGCTGTCGCGCGCGGCGCCGCCGCCCAAGCGCCGCCCGCGTGAAGAGTCGCTCGGGCGGGGCCTGAAGCTGACCAACCGCCAGGTTTCGCTGGAAGATCCGGCCCAGCTCGAGACCGAGCCGGCGTTGGCGCTGCGCATTTACGACGAAGCGGTCAGGCGCGATCTACCGGTGTACGGCTTTGCTCGTGACGCCATCGCGCGCGTCGCAGGCTCGCCTACGTTCTGCGAAGAGCTGAGGAAGAGCGACGAGGCCGCGCGCTTGTTCGTGCGGCTGGTAACGACGGCGGCGCGCACGCAGCTGCGTGACGGCTCGGTGCTGAAAGAGCTGCACGACGTCGGGTTGTTGGTGGCGATGATCCCGGAGTTTGCGCCGGTGGTGGGCCGCGTGCACCACGACGTCTATCATGTGTACACGGTCGACGTGCACTCGGTGGCGGCGGTCGACCGGCTGCGCGCCTTGGTGCGCGGAGAGCTGGCGGCCGAGCACCCGTTGGCGTCGCGCTTGGCGGCCGAGCTGACGCGACCGGTGGTGTTGTTCTTCGCGGCGCTCTTGCACGACATCGGCAAGGACATTGGCGGCAAGAACCACGACCAGCGCGGTCAAGAGCTGTCGAAGCCGATTTTGGAGCGCTTGGGCGTCTCGGAGGCCGATACGCGCGAGATCGGCCAGCTCATCTTCACCCACTTGAAGATGTATCACGTGGCCACGCGCCGTGACATCGACGACCCCAAGACAATCGAGCTGTTTGCGCAAGATTTGCACGGCCCCGAAGGTCTACGCGAGCTGTACCTGCTGACGATTTGCGACGTGTCGACGACCAGCCCCACGGCGCTGACGAGCTGGAAAGCGCGCGTGCTCGAGGAGCTGTACGTGCACTCGTACCGCTTCTTCACCGCCGGTACGGTGCAGCGCGGGACCGAGCGCCTCGAGCAAATCCGTGAAGAGGTGAGGGCGCTGTGTCCGGAGCGTGGCGAACGCGAGTTCTTGGATCACTTCCTGGCCGCGATGCCAGAGCGCTACGTTTACTCGAACGATCCGCCCGATATCGTGCGTCACTCGCGCTTCGCGCGCCAAGCGCAGATGAAGCAGGTCAACGTCACGGTCATGACGACCAACGACCCGTACGTCGAAATCGGCTTCGTCGCCGACGACCGACCGGGCTTGTTGGCGATGATCACGGCGACGCTGACGGCGGCGCGCTGCAAGGTGATCAGCGCGCAGGTGTACTCGTGGACCGATCAGTTCGGGCGCATGCGCGCGCTCGATTTGTTCTGGGTCCGCTCCGGCGAGCACGCCGACGGCGTGACGTCGGCGCTGCCCAAGCTGGACCGCGACTTTTCGCGCTTGCTGGGCATGGAGCTGTCGCCCGGCGAGCTCGTGACGGGCGGCGCGTCGCGATCGCGCTGGTCCGATCGGCCGACGCCCAAGGTGCCGACCGAGGTCAACATCGACAACCGCTGCGCCACCGGTCATTCCGTGATCGAGGTCACGACCAAGGATCAGCTGGGCCTGCTGTTCTGGCTCGCCAACACGCTGGTGCACCTCGATTTGCAGATCTCGCTGGCCAAGATCAACACCGAGGGCACGCAGGTGGCCGACGTTTTCTACGTAACCGACACCGCCGGAGCCAAGATCACCGCCCCCGAGCGCATCGAACAGGTCAAGAGCCGCATCCTCGCGACCATCGCGCACATCGAAAAAGATCGCTAAAAGCGGCCGCGCGACCGCGAATCGCCCCTTTAAAATCAACTCCTGCGGCTCGAAACTCCGTGCTTTGATAGGACGGCAATGAACATGGCTCGCCACATGCCTCGCGTTGGTTTCGCGGCTTTGTCTTTCGTTTGGCTCCTGCTCGCGGCTTGCGGCAACCCGCCCCCGCCCGCGACCCCCGACAATCCGCCGCCGCTCGACGAGCCGGACACCAAGAAGCCGAAGCAAGACGCGGTGGTCGCGCCCTCCAGTGAGCTGGTGAAGCAGGGTATGGACGCGATCCAGAAACAGGATTTCGCGGCCGCCAAGAAGGTGCTCGCCGACGCCGTCGCCAAGGATCCGAAGGACCCGCAAGCGGCGTTCTACTACGGCGTGTCGATGGACGGCTTGGGCGACACGCCCGGCGCCATGGCCCAGTACAAGAAGGCGCTCGAGCTCGATCCCAAGTTGGTCGAGGCAGCCGTGAATCTCTCGGGAGCGCAGTACGAGCAAAAAGACGCCGCAGGAGCGCTGGCCACGGCCGACAAAGGCTTGAAGGCGAACCCCAAGAGCCCGGAGCTGTTGGTCAATCGCGCGCTGTCGCTGGAAGCGCTGGGCAAGAAGGACGAAGCGATGGCCGCCTACGCCGCCGCCACCAAGGCGCGGCCCGACGACGCTCAACTACGCATCACCTACGCCGAATACCTGGCCGCCGCGGGGAAGCGCGACGACGCTCTGACCGAGCTGCGTGCGGTTCAAAACGTCGATGATCCGACGCTGTTGGCCGCGCTCGGCGTGCGCTTTGGCCGGCTGAAAGCTTTTCCGGATTGCGTGGCGGCCCTCGACAAGGCCATCAAGGTGAAGGACAGCGCCGACTTGCACACGCGCCGCGGTGTCTGTCGTCACGACTTTGGCGACGACGCGGGCGCGCAGGCCGACTACGACGCCGCGCTCAAGCTCGACGCCAATTTCGCGCCCGCCTACTACTACTTGGGTCGCCACCTCGAGAAGAAGGACAAGAAGAAGGCGCTCGAGGCCCTCGAAAAAGCCCAGAAGCTCGATCCGCTCGGACCCATCGGCAAGCAAGCCAAAGAGGCCGCCGAGGATTTGAAGAAGAAGAAGTAAGCCCGGCGGCGGAGCAGCCGCATGACCTAGGGTGCTGCCAAACTGCAGCCTCCCCGCCTCCCTTTATCTCGCGGGTGCCTTGACGAATGTGGCGGAGGCGTGAAAGCGTCTGCGTCGATGAGCGACGGGAAAAAAGGGGTACCCGTGTGGGTGTGGATCGTGGTGGCGGTGCCGGTGCTGATCGCGATGCTGGGCGTCATGTCCGCCTTGGCAATCTACGGCGTGCGCAAATACATGGTGAACGCCAAGCAGGCGGAAGCGCGGACGGCGCTCGTCAGCTGGGCTAACGGCATCGCCGCCTGCGCTCAGCGCGAAGGACATTTACCGCCTTCCAGCACGCCAGTGCCCGCGAGCTTGAGCGATATCGGGGCCAAGAAGTGGCAGTCGACGCCAGCAGACTGGACCGAGCCCGCTTACACCTGCGCTGGCTTCAGCATGAGCGGGCCGCAGTACTTTCAGTACCGTTGGGAGCTACTTTCGCCGAACGAGGGCGGGGCCCGCGCCGAGGCCGACTTGGACGGCGACGGCATTACGGACGCCATGCTGGGGGTACCGGTGAGCTGCAACGCGGGCGCTTGCAGCGCGGGCTCGCTGCGGGGCGTCGATGATGCGAGTCGGGCCTCGCCGGCGGAGATCTCCACGGCCAAGAAGGACGCCTTCGAGCCCCACCCGCTGTTCGTCGGCTTCGTGCTGCTCGCCATCCTGGTCTCGGTGTTCGCCTCGATCTGGATGATCGTCGCCGCATTTCAGGTCAGCACTGGCTGGGGACTGGTCGCGCTATTCGTGCCATGTGGCCGCCTCGTTTTCGTGATTCAAAATTGGGAAAAGGCCAAACGACCCTTTCTCTGGCAACTCGGCAGCTTCGGCACGCTCCTGCTCGGCGGCATGTTGTACGGCGCGCTGGTAGCGGTGACGGCGCCGTCGTCCAGCGCCGCCCCGTCCGGCGCCGCGCCGTCCGCGTACGCACAACCCGTGAACGCGGAGGGGCCGCCCCCGGTGGTCGTGCCGCCGCTCACCGGCGACGCGGTCGACTTGAGCACGGTCATGGGGCGCGCGCGCAAGCTGGCCAACGCTTGGCAGCCCGAAGCAGCGCTGCTCGGGGTCGAGGCCACGCTGGTCGACGGTAAAATTCAGGCCCAAGACGGCGCGTCGGCCAAGGTCACGTTCGGTCCGTCCGCGTTCGACACGGCCAAGCCTCGTTCGGGCCTGTTCGTCGTCATCTACGACAAAACCGGTATCCAGGGCGCCCCCGCGCCCGGCCGGCCTGGTACCGTCTTGCCCGAGCCCATGTGTGCGCCCGAGCGCGTGCTGTCGCGTTTGACCGTCGGCGGAGAAGGACCGACCACGCTGCGCTACGGTCTGGACAGCGCCCAGCGGCCCATGTGGATGGCCAACTCGCAGGCTCACCCGAAAGACGTGAGTCTGTTCGATCCCCAAGACTGCTCGGTCCACGGCTTGGTCGGGCCGCGCAAACGTTGAATGAGCATGGCCGCCCAATCGCGACCGCGACCGAAACAGAGCGCCGGTATCTTGGTGTACCGCTTGCGCGGGGCCAGCTTGGATGTGCTCTTGGTGCACCCTGGCGGCCCGTTCTGGGCAAAGAAGGACGACGGCGCTTGGTTCATCCCCAAGGGTGAAATCAACCCCGACGAACAGCCGCAGGCGGCCGCTTATCGTGAGTTCCGCGAGGAGGTAGGGTTGGAGCCACCGCCCGGCGAGCCCCTGGAGCTTGGGACGGTGAAGAACAAGGGCGGAAAATTGATTTATGGCTGGGCGCTGGCCGGCGACCTGGACCTGACCGGCTTTCACAGCAACACCTTCGAGCTCGAGTGGCCGCCGCGCTCTGGAAAAAAGCGCGAATTTCCCGAGGTCGACCAGGCGCGCTACTTCAGCGTCGACGAAGCGCTCGTGAAGATGCACCCGGCGGAGCTACCGCTCGTCGAGCGGCTGCTGCGGCTGCTGGGCCCGCCGCTTCATTCCGAGCCGCACAACATGGCGTAGATGTTGAGGGCCATCGCGGCCGAGCCTTGTTTCTCGATGCCGCCGACGGTGGGGGGCGGGCCTGCCCAATTGGAGGCAAAAAAGTTGGTGTCACAGCGGCCCCGTGTTCGAGCCGCCGCCGCCCCCGCCGGCCCCGGCCGTGGTTGCGCCGCCGCTACCGGATACATTCGCAGCACCGCCCTGAGCCGTGGCTCCTCGATGGGTGAATAAGAAAACACCTCTCACGTCAGCCAGCGCACCCACGTCCTGGAAGACGCGAGACCCTATGAATGCCTAGGCCAGTATGTCAATCGCCAACGATGAACCGAGTTGTCGACACGCTCTCAGGCATCCCGCAGCGTAGTCATTTACTCGCATGCCGGAAGGAGCGCGCGCGCTGCTGACACAGCAGTCAGCTTCGCTGACGATTCGGAAACGACGAATTGAAGCGCGTCCCAAACTAAGCAGATCGGATGATCAGCCCGCTCAAAGCTTCTCGACCGCGAGCTGCGCGAGCGCTAATGCCGACGTCAAACCGGGCGACTCGATGCCATACAAATTCACTAGTCCCGGTACGCCGTGCTCGCTCGGTCCTTGAATGACGAAGTCGCTCGCGGCCGCGCCCGCGGGGGCGAGCTTGGGTCTGATTCCAGTGTGGCCGGGAGCCAAGGCGCCGTCGGGCAACCCCGGGTAGTACGCGCGAATGGCGCCACAGAAGCGGGTGTCGCGACCTTCTTCGAACGTGTAGTCGACGCCGTCAATCCACGACACGTCGGGGCCGAAGCGCGCTTGGCCTGCCAGGTCGAGCGTGACGTGCACGCCCAAGCCGCCCGGCTCTGGCACCGGGTAGACCAAGCGCGAGAAGGGCGCCTTGCCGTTCAAGGTGAAGTAGTGCCCTTTGGCGAAATATTGGCCGGGAATGCTGGCCGACGGCACGCCGCGGATGGAGCGCGCGACGTTTTGTGCCCACAACCCCGCAGAGTTAATGACGGTGCGACAGGTGACGGTGCTGGGCTCAGGCCCGCCAATTTCGAGCTCGAAGCCGCCGTCGTCGAGCACGGCGCCGCCGACGACGGGGCTGCTCGTCACGATCTCGGCGCCGTGAGCCACGGCGTCTTTGCGCAAAGCCGTCATGAACGAGTGGCTGTCGATGATGCCGGTAGACGGCGAGAGCAGCCCGCGCACCGCCTTCACGGCGGGCTCGAGCATGGCGATGTCTTTGGCCTCGAGCCATTCGAGATCGGTGACGCCGTTCTTCTGGGCGTTGGCCAAGATGCCGTCGAGCGCGGCGACCTCTTCTTGGCGCGAGGCAACGATGATTTTGCCCAGGCGACGGTGCTCGACGTCGTTTTCCGCGGCGTACGCGTAGAGCAGCCGTTTGCCTTCGACGCACAGCCGCGCCTTGAGCGAGCCGGGCGGGTAGTAGATGCCGGCGTGAATGACCTCGGAGTTGCGCGCGCTGGTGTGCTGACCCAGCCGCGACTCGGTCTCGAGCAGCGTGACTTCACGGCCTGCCAGGGCCAGCGCTCGCGCCAGCGCAAGTCCAATGACGCCGCCGCCAACCACGACGGCGTCGAGCTCGAGTGCCTCGGTCATGGCTCCCGATCTAGTCGCGGCGCCAGCCCAGCGCTAGCGCCGCCGAAAGGCGGAGCGTGACGAGACAGACGGTCAGGGCGCGGTCGTCAGCTTCATCTGGAAGACGAAGTTGTAATCGGGGCTGACATTCATGATCGGCGAGTAGCTGCTCGACACGTTACCGAGCACGGTGCCAAAGCTCGTGGTCAGACCGAACGGCGCCGTATCGTAGTAAGCGATCGAGGTGTTGCCGCCGGCGACGGCAACGCCAAACAGGTACGTTTTTCCGGCCTTGAGCGTGTAGCTGATGGCGCCGGAGCTGAAGAAGCCGGTCCCGGACTGGTTCGAGACAATCCAGTCTTGCTTGGCGGTATAGGTGTAATTCCCCGTTTCCTCGAACACGACCCAGCGCAGCTCGCGCGCCGAGGGCAAGACCAGGTACGCTTGCATCTCGGTGAGCTTGCGGGGCGAGCTCACCTTGACGACGTCGCCAATCAGGTTGTTCGAATAGATGGTGGTGGCGTCCTCGGCGAGGCCAAGGGTTTCGACCACGCTCTTGACGCACTTGTTGTCGGGGCCGCAAATGCTGTTCGTCGCGGTGCAGTCTTCGGTGACGGGCAGAACGAGAGCCTGACCGGTGGTGTCGCACTTGCCGACCTTGTTGCCGAGGCACACCGTGTCACCGGGTGAGCAGGGCAGGGGGACACAGGCGTAAGCGTCGGCGTCACAAGTCGTGTCGCTCGGGCAATCCACGGCCAGGTAGGCATAGGTGCCGTTCCAGTCACAGTTGTAGATGTCACCGTCTTTGCAGAAGTTGGTCCCTGGCTCGCAGATCCTCGTCTGGCACGTGCCGCCTTCGCAGTACTTGTCGGCACCGCAATCAGTGCCGGTATCTGCGGCCGAGCCGTCGGGGTTGCAGGCCCGAACTTCGTTGCCATAGCAGAGGGCGACCTGACCCGGACCGCACTCGTTGCTCTCGCAGTAGGCGTAGTTACCCGACGTGTAGGAGGTGCAGTGAGAATAGTTGGACGGACAATACTGTGAGATCGTGCTGCTCACGCCCTGCTGGTCGCATTGATAGACGTTGCCATCGTTGCAGAACGTGCTGTTGGGCGTGCACGTCGTCTTCTTGCACTCGCCGGCCACGCAGACTTGGCTGGTGGCGGCGCAGTCGATGGCCGAGGGATCCCAACCGCTGCCGTACGCGTTGCACTTGACCGCCTTCGTGCCGTCGCAGCCCGAAGAGCCCACTTCGCAGACCTTGCTGGTGCAAGCGAGCTTTTCGCCGTCGCAGACCGTACCGGTTTGGCAATCGGCCAAGAGCGCGGTGTCGCTGCCGTTCTTGGCGCATAAGTAGACGTCGCCGTCTTGGCAGACCTTCATGCCCGGGGTGCAGGCAGTGTCTTGGCAAGCGCCCTCGTAGCAGGTCTGCTTGGTCGCGGTGCAATCGACCCCGGTCGATTTCGGACCCGAGCCGTCGGCTTCGCAGGTGGTGGCGGTATCGCCGTCGCACAGCTTTTCGCCGGGCTTGCACGCTCGGTCGCTGCAGGTCGCGCTGTCGTCCTCCTCGCGGCAAAACTGACTCTTGGCGCAGGTTTGGGAAAGAGTGCTGCCTCCGCCCGTGCTGTCGCACTTCCAAACCGAGCCGTCTTTGCAGTGCTTGGTGTTGGGCACGCAGGCGGTTTCGGCGCAGGTACCGTCGGCGCACGTCTGCGACGACAAGCACGTCTTTTCCGTGATGAGCTCGGAGCCGTCGTCGCTACACACTTTGACGACGAGGCCGTCGCACGAGCGAGCACCGGCGACGCAAACGTGGGGAACCGGGTCTTTACCCGAGGTTTTCGAGCTTCCGCTGCAGGCCGCAAGCAGCAAACCCAACCCGACGATCGCACCCAGACTCCCGATAGTTCTGCCCATCACCTTTGACTCCCGTTCCGAAGACACCACTACCTTAGTGGCCCCAGCCCCGATCCGTCGTCTCAAAAATCACGCGCCCCCGAGCGGAGCAAGAACGGACCAGTAGCTACAGCAGCACGTCCAGCAGGCGGTCGAGCTCATCCCAACTCGCGTATTTGATGAGAATCTCGCCTTTGCCGTCTTTCTCGCGCACCTCGACCTTGGTGCCGAGGCGCTTCGTCAGACGTGCCTCCAAATCGCGCACGTTGGCCGGCTTGTCCTTGCCGCCGCTGGCTCCGCGCCCGCCCAACGTGGCTTTACCGTCCTTGGCGGTGCGCACGAGCGCTTCCGTCTGACGCACGGAAAGCCGCCCACGCACGACTTTTTCGGCCAGATCAGCAAGCTGTTTGTCGTCCGGGGAACCGAGCAGTGCGCGCGCGTGACCTTCGCTCAGCTCACCCATGACGACGCGCTCGCGCACGTTGGGCGGCAAACGCAGAAGCCTGAGCGCGTTGGCGATCGTCGAACGATCCTTCCCGACGCGCTGCGCCAGCGTGTCTTGGGTATAGCCGTGTTCCTTGACCAGGCGGTCCATGGCCTCCGCGAACTCGATCGGGTCGAGATCTTCACGCTGAATGTTTTCGATCAGCGCCAGCTCGAAGGCGTCCTTGGCCGAGACGTCGCGGACGACGACCAGCACCTGCTTCATGTCGGCGCGTTGCGCGGCCCGCCAGCGACGCTCACCGGCGATCAGCTCGAAGTCGTCGCCGCCGGCGCGCCGGCGCACCACCAGCGGCTCGAGCAAGCCGTGCTCGCGCAGCGACGAAGCCAGCTCATCGAGCTTGGTCGAATCGAAGTGCTGGCGAGGCTGACCGCGCTGCGGAAAAATCTTTTCGATCGGGCACGAAAAGACGTTGCCTTCGCCATAGCTGGGCGCGGGGCTGGCGCCTGGCGTCGTGGCCGCGCGCTCGGGCTGCACCGGCATGCGCGCGGGCATCAGCGCGTCGAGGCCGCGGCCCAGACCGCGCAACGGAGGCTTGCGAGGCGGTTCGTTCAAGCGGGCGCTCCGAGCAGCTCGTGCGCCAAGCTGAGGTAGCCTTGCGCGCCCTTGCTGCCGACGTCGTAAAGCAACGCGGGCAGACCGTGCGACGGCGCTTCGCTCAAGCGCACGTTGCGAGGAATGATCGAGTCGAACACGCGGAAGTGCTTGCGCACTTCGTCCGCGACTTGGTGAGCCAAGCGGTTGCGTGGATCCCACATCGTCAGCACGATGCCCTCGACCGTGAGGCCCGGGTTCAAGGAATTTTTGATGCGATCGATGGTCGCCATCAAGTACGTGATGCCCTCCAGCGCATAGTACTCCGGTTGCAGCGGGACGATCACGCGCTCCGCTGCGACCAGAACATTGAGGGTCAGGACGCCCAGGGAAGGGGGGGAGTCGATGATCACGAACTCGAAGTCGTTGGCGCTCTCGAGCAATTTACGCAGGTGCGTGCCGCGGTTCTCGTCGAACAGCTCGTATTCGACCGCGGTCAGATCCTGGGTCGCGGGCGCGAGGAACAGCGTCTCTTGCGGCGTCTTCTGTAGGACCTCGGCCAAGGTCGCGCTGCCGATCAAGGCCTCGTAAATCGTGAGCGGCGTGGTGCCAGGACGGATGCCCACGCCGCTGGACGCGTTGCCCTGCGGATCCATATCGACGAGCAGCACGCGCCGTTCGGCGGCGGCCAAGCTCGACGCGAGGTTCACCGCCGTCGTCGTCTTGCCGACGCCGCCCTTCTGGTTGGCGATAGCGATGATCAAAGGCCTGCTCATTCGTGGGCGGACCGTACCAGAGGATTGAGGGGTGAGGAGTTAGGGGTTAGTCGGCGGAGGGTTTGGGGAACAGCGAGGGCCAATCTGCAGCTTGATCGCCCGAAAACGAGCGAGCGCGAGCGAGCAACCACCCCTGCTCCTCGCCCCTCTCCTTATCGAACTGCAGCGTGGCCACGTGGTTTTTTTGGACGTCAGACCACACTGTCGTACTGTGTACGTAGATGTAGGTGTAAGTAGGTTTTCTTGGAACGACGAACGACTCCGCAGCTCTTGAACCTCCGCAGCCACCTGACCCGAGCCCTCCTCGTGGAGCCGCCCGACACGGTCAGTAAGGCCCAGGAGCGGATCCTCGAGCAGCGGTTCTTCGAGTCGCCCCGGACACCCGCTCCAGCCCGCGTCGTCGAGCTTTCGGCTTCACGCCTCCGACCCCGCTTCTGAGCCCCCCGACCCAAGGAGACTCTGCACGACCATGGCTTCGCCCAAGAATTACTCCACTTTCGCTGATTTCGAGCGTGACACCCTGCGTCCCGACATGCGCATCGGCTGGTCCTCGTCCGACGAGATTGAGTCCACCGGCGCGCAGGAGCTCGACTTCGATCTCGACCCCTTCGAGGCCAAGCTCTGGGCTGCCGAACAAGACGAGTAGGTCGTCATCCGCACTTAGGTCCCCTCCCGGGACTCTTGGACCCCAACCGGCTGCCTCCGTTTGGGGTCCTACTCTTTTGTCGTCTGCTCGCGCGTGCCCGTAAACGTGCTCGTGCCCGTGCCGACGGTCCGAAGGACACCTTGGGGGAACGTTCTCATTGTCGGTAGGCCTTGCCTGCGCGCCCAGCTGGGCGCGGCGCGCGCGGCGTTCGCCGCGCCAGGGACCTCGGCCTCCAAGCAAACGGTTACGGGCGGAGCTTCAGGGACCGTCGGGCACGGGCATGGGCACGGGCACGTTTACGGGGAGCGGCGTTTTCACGCGAGGAACGTTGACGTTACCGGCGCGGCATGTAAGGTCTGCCGCCGCTGTCATGGTCGAGATGCAAGTCAACGTTCAGAGGCTGAGCCCGGTTTTGGTGGAGTTCGACGTCGAGGTAGGCGTCGCGCAAGTCACGTCGGAGCTCGAGAAGGCGTACAACCAAGTTGCACGCACCGCGAAGGTTCGCGGTTTCCGTCCCGGCAAAGCGCCGCGCAAAGTGTTGTCGCACCTCTACGGTGCGCGCATTGCCGCCGACGTCGCGCAGAAGCTGGTCGACGAGACGTTTCCGCAAGCCGTCACCGACCAGAAGCTGCAGCCCGTAACGTCGCCCGCCGTCGAAGCCAAGGGCCTCGAAGAGAACAAGCCGTTCTCCTACAAAGCCCGCGTCGAAGTGCTGCCCGAGATCGCGTCGGTCAGCTACGAGGGCCTCGTCGCCAAGCGTTCCAAGGTCGACATCGCCGATGAGTCGATCGACAAGGAGCTCGACGCCGTGCGCAAGGCACACTCCACGCTCGAGCCGCCCAAGACGGCGCGCCCCAGCGTCAACGGCGACACCGTCAGCATCGACTTCGTCGTCTCCGTCGACGGCGAGACGATCGAAGACGCTGGTGCCAACGACTTTCAGGTCGAGCTCGGCGGCGGCACCTTGCTCGCGCAGATCGAAGAAGCGGTGCTCGGCAAGAGCACGGGCGATCAGGGCTCAGCCGAAGTGCCGATGCCCGCGCAGCACCCGCACCCCAAGCTCAAGGGCAAGACGGCCAAGTTTGCGATCACGGTCAAGGACATCAAGGAGCGCGTGCTCCCCAACGCCGACGACGAGTTCGCCAAGGACGTGGGCGAGTTCGAGACGCTCGCCGCCTTGAAGGAAGACATCAAGAAGAAGCTCGAGACCCAGGCCAAAGAGCAGAGCGACAATCAACTCGCCGAGCAGCTGGTTTTGGAGCTAGTCAAAGCCAACCCGGTGCCGGTGCCACCGTCGCTGGTCGAGCGGCAAATGCGCCTCACCGAGCAGGAAATTTTGAACCGGGCGCGCAGCCAGGGTCAGAAGGTCACCGGCCTGGGCGAGGAGCTGCGCGGCAAGCTGGTCGAGGACAGCGAGATCAAGGTCCGCGCCGGGCTGTTGATGGCCGAAATTGCCAAGAAGGAAGGCATCCAGATCGGCAACGAAGAGATCGAAAACGGTCTCAAAGAGCTGGCCGAGCAGACGGGCCAAAACCTTGCCAAGCTCCGGGTCCAGTACAAGGATCAACAGAAGCGCGAAATGCTGATCGGCATGATCCTCGAGAACAAGGTCCTCGACATCATCGAGGCCAAAGCCAAGATCGAGGAAGGTTGAGCTGAGGGGCGGTCGGGTCGGGACCCCACCGCCTGCGAGATCGGGCTTTTCGGAGCCTACCCGTTCAGCCGGGTTGATTTTTGGACGTAGGGCACGAGAGAGTGTGGAGAGGAACCAAGATGAAGCGACCTGAAACTCGTGCGCAGGCCATGGACATCCTCGAGCGGATCAACGACCGCCCCGAGGCGAATATCATTTACCCGCATGTGGTCGAGACGACCCATCGCGGCGAGCGCACGTGGGACATCTTCTCCCGCCTGCTCAAGGACCGGATCGTGTTCTTGGGCAGCGCGGTCGATGACGACGTCGCCAACATCATCATCGCCCAGTTCTTGTTCTTGGAGAGCGAAGACCCGGACAAGGACATCCAGCTCTACATCAACTCGCCGGGCGGCGTGGTCACGGCCGGCCTCGCGATCTACGACACCATGCAGTACGTGCGCTGCAACGTCAGCACCATCTGCGTCGGTCAGGCCGCCAGCATGGGCGCCGTGTTGCTAGGCGCGGGCATGAAGGGGCGTCGCTTCGTCTTGCCGCACTCGCGCATCATGATTCACCAGCCGTTGGGCGGCGCCCGCGGCCAGGCCACCGACATCGAGATCCAGGCCCGCGAAATCCGCCACATGAAGGATGTCCTCACCGACATCCTGGTCAAGAGCACCGGCAAGAACCGGGAAGAGCTGGCCAAGGACATCGAGCGCGATTTCTACATGGGCGCTCAGCAGGCCAAGGAATACGGCATCATCGACGAGATCTTCGAGCACAAGAAGAAGGTCGAAAAATCCTGACTATTGCGGCTATCACGCGAAGAGTTGGGTCTTATCACCCCGTAATTGCTTGGTTCTTCGCTCGTGTAGCTGATGGGACGCGGCGCGTCCCCCTTACGTCGTCGCAATCGGCGCCGCTTGAGCAGCTTGAGCAGGAAGACGGCTTCAGCCCGCAGCAATGGGGCGGGGGCCCCATTGCCCGCGAGATTGCCGGCGCATATCCTTGCGATGGGCGGCGATGAGCCCTACAATTTTACTGATTCTGAAACGATAATCCCAACATCCGTTAGGGCGAGAGAGCGTAAACGTGGAGAGAAGGCGAGACGAATCCAACGGGAACCTGTGCTGCTCCTTCTGCGGAAAGTCCCAGAAGGAAGTCAAAAAGCTCATCGCGGGCCCCACCGTTTACATCTGCGACGAGTGCATCGCGCTCTGCAACGTCATCATCGCCGAGGAAGTCGAGAAGGACGAGCCTGCGGGCGGTTCCGATCCGATGCCCAAGCCGTCGGAGATCAAGGCGATCCTCGATGACTACGTAGTCGGCCAGGACCGCGCCAAGAAGGTGCTCTCGGTCGCCGTCTACAACCATTACAAGCGCATCGACACCAAGGTGCAGACGGAAGACGTCGAGCTGGGCAAGAGCAACATCTTGCTGCTCGGCCCGACCGGCAGCGGCAAGACCTTGCTCGCGCAGACGCTGGCGAAGATCCTCAAGGTGCCGTTCGCCATCGCTGACGCGACCACGCTTACGGAAGCGGGCTACGTCGGTGAGGACGTCGAGAACATCATCGTTCAGCTGCTGCAGAACGCCGATCACGACGTCGAGCGTGCCCAGCGCGGCATCGTCTACATCGACGAAATCGACAAGATTAGCCGGAAGAGCGACAACCCGTCGATCACCCGTGACGTATCGGGTGAGGGCGTGCAGCAGGCCCTGCTGAAGATCATCGAAGGCACGGTCGCCAACGTGCCGCCCAAGGGTGGCCGCAAGCACCCCCAGCAAGATTTCTTGCAGGTCGACACCAGCCACATCTTGTTCATCTGCGGCGGCGCGTTCGTCGGGTTGGATCAGATCATCCAGCGTCGCATGGGCCAGTCGCGCATGGGCTTCGGCGCCGACGTGAAGAGCAAGAACGACTTCAAGCTCGGCGACCTGCTGAGCGAGGTGCAGCCGGAAGACTTGCTGAAGTTCGGGCTCATCCCGGAGTTCATCGGCCGCTTGCCGGTGATCGCCACCTTGCACGAGCTGAGCGAAGACGCGCTGGTCGACATTCTGACCAAGCCGAAGAACAGCTTGGTGAAGCAGTTCCAGAAGCTGTTCGAGATGGACGGCGTGAAGCTGAAGTTCACCAAGGGTGCGCTGACCGCCATCGCCAAGGAAGCACTGACCCGCGAGAGCGGCGCCCGTGGTCTCCGCGCGATCATGGAAGAAGCCATGCTCGACGTCATGTACGAGGTGCCCTCCAAGCAGGGCATCAAAGAAGTGGTCGTCAACGAGGACGCCATCAACAAGGGCGATGCGCCTTTGATCGTCTATCACAAGGAAGCTGGCGTCGGTTGAGGCGGGCTTGCCCCGCCGCTTGACGACCGCCGGCTGAGGACGCCGCTCTAGGCGTGAGCAGATCCCATGTTTTTCAAATCAGACGGCAGTAATGGGCCCGCGGCTCGGCGTGTAGTTCCGGCTCTGCCGCTGCGCGACATCATCGTGTTCCCGCACATGGTGTCGCAGCTGTTCGTCGGTCGTGAGCGCAGCATCGCCGCGCTCGACGAGGCGATGGCGCAAAACAAAGAGATCTTCCTTGCCGCCCAGCGCAGCGCCAAGACCAACGACCCCACGCCGGACGACATCTACGCCGTCGGCACGTTGGGCACCATCGTCCAGCTGCTTCGCCTGGCCGACGGCACCGTCAAGGTGTTGGTCGAGGGTCGCCAGCGCGCGCGCGTCCGTCGCTACCTCGATTCAGCCGACTTTTTCCAGGTCGAGCTGGAAGAGATTCAAGAAGCGATTCCCGCCGACGTCGAGGTCGAGGCGTTGATCCGCAGCGTGCAGAGCACGTTCGAGGTCTACGTAAAGCTCAACAAGAAGGTCCAGCCCGAAGTATTGATGAGCGTCCAAAGCATCGACGATGCCGGGAAGCTCAGCGACACCATCGCCGCCAATCTGCCCACCATCAAGCTCAGTGATCGTCAGGCTTTGCTCGAAATGGAAGACGCCAAAAAGCGTCTCGAGCGCCTGTACGAGTTGATGCAAGCCGAGATCGAGATTCTCCAGGTGGAGAAGAAGATCCGCTCTCGCGTCAAGAAGCAGATGGAGAAGACGCAGAAGGAGTACTACCTAAACGAGCAGATGCAGGCCATCCAGAAAGAGCTGGGTGGAGGCGAGCGCGACGAGTTCAAGAACGAGATCGCGGAGATCGAAGAGAAGCTCAAGACCAAGAAGCTCTCCGAAGAAGCGCTCGGTAAGGTAAAAAAAGAGCTCAAGAAGCTCAAGATGATGCACCCGACGAGCGCGGAAGCGACCGTCGTGCGCAACTACGTCGACTGGATTTTGAGCCTGCCCTGGCAGGACAAGACCGAAGAGCGCTTCGACATCGCCGAGGCCGAGAAGATCCTCGACGAAGATCACTACGGCCTGAAGAAGCCGAAAGAGCGCATCATCGAGTACCTGGCCGTGCAGGCGCTGACCAAAAAGCTCAAGGGCCCGATCATGTGCTTCGTCGGCCCGCCCGGCGTCGGTAAGACCAGCATCGCGCGCAGCATTGCCCGCGCCACCGGCCGCAAGTTCACGCGGCTGTCGCTCGGCGGTGTCCGTGACGAGGCTGAAATCCGCGGCCACCGCCGCACGTACATCGGCGCCTTGCCGGGCAAGATCGTCCAGAGCCTGAAGAAGGTCGGCTCCAACAACCCGCTGTTCTTGCTCGATGAAATCGACAAGATGAGCACCGATTTTCGCGGTGATCCGGCGGCGGCCTTGCTCGAGGTTTTGGACCCCGAGCAAAACAACACCTTCAACGATCACTACCTCGATCTCGACTACGACCTCAGCGACGTGATGTTCATCACGACGGCGAACACGCTGAGCGGCATCCCGGTGCCGCTGCAGGATCGCATGGAGATCATCCAGCTGACGAGCTACACCGAGTTCGAAAAGCTGAACATTGCCGAGAAATACCTGGTGCCGCGCCAGAAGAAAGAGTGCGGCCTAGAAGACGTCGATCTCACGTTTAGTGAGAACGCGATCCGCACCATCATCCACCATTACACGCGTGAAGCCGGCGTGCGCTCGCTCGAGCGCGAGGTCGCGTCCGTGTGTCGCAAGGCGGCCCTGCGCGTGGTGCGTGAGGGCAAAGACCAGAAAATCGAGATCAAGGGCACGGACATTCCCGGGTTCTTGGGCGTGCCCCAGTTTCGGCTCGGCAAGAAGGAAGAGGCGGATTCGATCGGCCTCACCCACGGTCTCTCCGTCTCCGATCACGGAGGCGACATTCTCGACTGCGAAGTCAGCGTCGTAGCTGGCAAGGGCAAGCTGGTCATCACGGGCCGGCTCGAAAAGGGCATGGAAGAGAGCGCGCAGGCGGCGATGACGTACATTCGCTCGCGTTCGAACGCGCTCAAGCTCGAGCCCGATTTTTACCAAAAGATCGATCTGCACGTGCACTTTCCGGAGTTCATCCGCAAAGACGGCCCGAGCGCGGGCGTCACCATGGCCACCAGCATCGCCAGCGCGCTCACGCGCGTCACGGTGCGGACCGACGTCGCCATGACGGGTGAAATTACCCTCCGTGGCCGCGTGATGCCGATCGGCGGCTTGAAAGAGAAGCTGTTGGCCGCGCACCGCAACGGCATCAAAACGGTGATCGTCCCGCGTGAAAACCGCAAGGACTTGAAAGAGGTCCCGCGGCGGGTGCTGCGCGGTCTGCGCATCGTGCTCGTCGATCACATGGACGACGTGTTGCGCGAGGCCCTGAACTTTGCCGACTCCGACGCGCTCTTCGGCCGCCGCCGGACCCGCACCGAGTACCGCGCCGGTGAATACTTCGAAGAGAAGATCGAAGGCGACGACACCGCCGTCAACGTACCCCCCGGCACCCCCGTCCCCGGCGAGCAACCGGGCCTTTCCTAACTAGCTCGGGGCTTCAAAAGGTCGGACTCGTGGCCGATTTCATTGACCGTAAGGGCTGCCGAGGGCACGCTTAGGCGTTCCGCATGCGTCTTTGGTCTTGGGGTTTTTCTGCCGCCTCGCTGCTCGCCTTGGGCGCGGTCGGCTGCGATCAGGCCCCCGCCGCGCACCCTAGCCCCAACGCCACTGCCGGTACCGCCGGTACGGGCATGACGGCACCGCAGTCGTGTGAGACGCCGTCGCCGGGTCCGGCGCCCCTGCATCCGCTCACGCGCTTCGAATACGACAACATCTTGCGCGACTTGCTGGGCGACACCAGTGAGCCCGCGCGCGCGTTCCCGCCCGAGAACGAAGTCGACGGCTACCGCACCAACGCCAACGCCAATCACGCCAACCCATTGTTGGTTCAGAGCTATCTGACCGCGGCCGAGTCGGTTGCGGCCAATGCCGTGCAAAGTCGACTGCAGAGCGTGGCCCCGTGCGCCGACGGTGTGGACTCGCTCGCGTGTGGTCGCGCTTTCATTTCCTCCTTTGCCGCTCGCGCGTTCCGCCGGCCGCTCAGCGCCGCGGAGGCTCAGCCGCTGAGTACCGTGTTCGAGCTGGGCAACGCCGAGAGCTACGCCAAAGGCGTCGAGCTGGTGATCCAAGCGGTGCTGCAATCGCCGCAGTTTCTGTACCGTGTGGATTCGCTGCGGGCGCCCACGCCCGAGACCGGCGCCATCGCCCTCGGCGGCTACGAGATGGCCGCGCGGCTGGCCTTCACCTTGTGGGGCTCGGTGCCCGATCAAGCCCTGCTGACCGCCGCTGAGAGCGGCGAGTTGCTGACCCCGGCCGATGTCGAGCGCGAGGCGCGGCGGCTACTGGCGGACGAACGCGCTCACGACATCGTCCGCGATTTCAGCGAGCAATGGCTCGACTTGTCGCGTCTCGACGGCGCCGTGCGCGACGGCACGACGCTCGACGTCAACGTGCTCAACTCGTCGCTGCGTCTGAGCCTGACTCACTTCTTGGACGACGCCTATTTCGGCGCCGAGGGCGGCTTTCAGCGCCTGTTCACGAGCCCCAGCGTCTGGCTCGACGACACGCTGGCGGACGTCTACGGCGGGAACGCGCCGGGGCAGGGCTTCACGTCCCAAACCTTGCCCGAGCCGCGCGCGGGCCTGCTCACCCAGCCCGCGTTGCTCGCGCTGTTGTCGCACTCCGACCAAACCGCGCCCGTCATTCGTGGCGTGTTCGTGCGTGAGCGCATTCTGTGTTTGCCAGTAGCGCCCCCGCCGCCGACCGTGAACGCGGTGCCGCCGGATCCGGATCCCACGGCCACGACGCGTGAGCGCTTTCGTCAGCACACCGAGCAGGAGGCTTGCTCCGGCTGTCACCGGTTGATCGACGGCGTAGGCTTCGGCTTCGAGCGCTACGACCAACTCGGCCGTTACCGCGCGAGCGAGAATGACCTGCCCGTCGATGAATCGGGCGAAATCGTGGCTTCGAACGAAGACACGCTGGACGGCCCCTTCAGCGGCGCCGCTGAGCTGGCGGAGCGCATCGCGCAGAGCCCGCGGGCGCGCGATTGCTTGGCGACCAACTGGTACACGTACACGTTCGGCCGCCAAGAGCAGCCCGAGGACGCCTGTAGCCTGGAGCAGCTGAAAACGCGCTTCCGAAGCTCCGGCGGTGATTTGAAAGAGCTGATGGTCGGCCTCACCCAAACCGACTCGTTTCTGTACCGGCCCGCCATGACGGAGGGGCCATGAGCGCGCGAATTTCTCGGCGTAACGTGTTGCGCGCGGCTTCCGGCGCGGTGCTGGCGTTGCCGCTCTTGCCGTCGTTGGGCACGCGCGCGGCTCGAGCCCAGGCCGAGGCGGCGCCCAAGCGACTCGTGACGATGTACACGCCCAACGGGGTGATTCACGACGGTTGGTGGCCGACCGCGGTCAGCAGCGAAAGCGAGTTTCAGCTCAGCTCCAGCCACGAGCCGCTCCGCCCTTACAAAGATCGTCTGCTGCTCTTGGGCGGTTTGGAGATGAAGGTCGCCGCCGACGGTCCTGGTGGTCCGCACCAACGCGGCATCGGCGGGCTGTTCACCAACATGCAGCTCGGCGAAGGCGTGTTCGTCGACGGTTGCGGTCGCACCGCGGGCTGGGCCAACGGCGTCAGCATCGATCAAAGAGTGGCGGCGGTGATCGGCGCCGGTAGTCCGGTCGCCAGCCTGCAGCTGGGCGTGCGCGCGACCGAGAACGACGTGCAGGGGCGAATCTCTTACGCGGCGCCGGGTATGCCGTTGCCGCCGTTGGCGACGCCCATCGACGTCTACAAACGCGTGTTTCAGAATTTTCTGCCCCCCGCCACGACACCCGACGAAGACGTGGCCAAGCGGCTGCTGGCCCAGCGTCGCAGCGTGCTCGACGCCGTCGCGGGCGAATTTGCCGCGCTCGATACGCGGCTCAGCACGCAAGATCGCCAGACGCTCGACGCCCACCTCACGCTGGTGCGCGACGTCGAGCGGCGCCTGTCGTTGGGTATTGGTGACTGCGCCAAGCCCGCCGAGCCGCCCGTGCTCGACCCGGCGAGCGAGGCCGACATGCCCAAGGTCGCCGAGCTCGAGCTCGACTTGCTGTCGCTGGCCTTTGCTTGTGACCTGACGCGCGTTGCCAGCTTCGAGATCTCGACCGCGCTCAATCGCATTCGTTACCCGTGGGTCGACAGCTTGGGTGAAGGGCACGCTCTGTCGCACTCGGGCGCCAGTGACGCCGACGCCAAGGCGCAGTTGTTGAGCCGGCAAAACTGGCACTCGAGCTTGATCGCGCGGTTGTTCGATCGGCTGGCGGTCGTGGCCGAAGGCGAGGGCAGCGTGCTGGACAACACGCTTTTGTTTTGGGGCAACGAGGTGTCGATGGGCACGACCCACACCCACGACAACATGCCTTTCCTCCTCGCGGGCGGCACCTGGGCCTTCCGCACCGGTCGCTACGTCCAATACACGGACAGCACCAACAACCGCCACGGCGACCTACTGGTCTCGATCCTCAACGCCATGGGCGTCGAAGACACCACGTTCGGCGACGCGCGGTACTGCACAGGGCCATTGTCGGGCCTGGTGTAGGTCCAGTTGGCAGTTGGCAGTTGGCAGTTGGGAGAGGGTCGGGTTCGACCTGCGGCCGAGCTCTGAGGCCGCGCCCACGTGTCTTGCCCGTTCGCGGGCTTAGGGGCCAGCTGGACGGAAAAGCCCATCGAGCCGCCGCCCCCTGGCAGCGAAACGGAAGGCCCGAAGCCGCCAACCGCCAAGTGCCAACCGCCAAGTGCCAACTGCCAACCTTTCCCGATTGACGGCGGGCACCGTTTTCGGTGATTTGGCGGCTCGATGAGCGATGTAAAGACGGCGATCTCGCCGAAGCGCGAGCAAGACTATCCGGTTTGGTACCAAGAGGTCGTGCGCGAGGCCGACCTGGCCGAGAACTCCGACGTGCGCGGCTGCATGGTGATCAAGCCGTGGGGCTACGGCATCTGGGAAAACATTCAGCGCGTGCTCGATCGCATGTTCAAGGCGACCGGCCACAAGAACGCCTATTTCCCGCTGTTCATCCCGCTGTCTTACTTGGCCAAGGAAGCCGAGCACGTCGAGGGCTTCGCCAAAGAATGCGCGGTGGTCACGCATCACCGGCTCGAGGCTTCGCCCGATGGTGGCCTGCGCCCGGCACCCAGCGCGCAGCTGACCGAGCCGCTCGTGATTCGGCCCACGTCGGAGACGATCATTGGCGCGTCGTTCGCCAAGTGGGTCAAGTCGTACCGAGACCTGCCCATTTTGATCAATCAGTGGTGCAACGTGGTGCGCTGGGAAATGCGCACGCGCTTGTTTTTGCGCACCGCCGAGTTTCTCTGGCAAGAGGGCCACACCGCGCACGAGACGGAGGCTGAAGCGCGCGCCGAGACCGAAAAGATGTTGAAGGTCTACGCCGAGTTCGCGCGTGATTACCTGGCCGTGCCGGTGTTCATGGGCGAAAAGACCGAGGGCGAGCGCTTCCCGGGCGCCGTGCAAACCCTATGCATCGAAGCCATGATGCAAGATCGGAAAGCGCTCCAGGCCGGTACGTCGCACTTTTTGGGTCAGAACTTCGCCAAGAGCAGCGGCATCAAGTTCCTGTCACGCGACAACAAAGAAGAGCTGGCCTGGACCTCCAGCTGGGGCGTGAGCACGCGTTTGGTCGGCATGCTGATCATGGTGCACGCCGACGATGACGGCATGATCGTGCCGCCGCGCATGGCGCCAACGCAGGTCGTAATTTTGCCGATCATCCCCAAGCCCGAAGTGCGCGAGGCCGTGCTCAAGGGTGCACGCGAGCTGGCCGAGAAGATCCGTGATCAGGTTTACAATCGCGCATCGATCGAGGTCGAGGTCGACGAGCGTGACTTGGCGGGCGGCGCCAAAAGCTGGGAATGGATCAAGAAGGGTGCGCCGCTGCGCATCGAGATTGGCCCGCGCGATCTCGAAAAGGGGACGGTGGCGCTGTATCGCCGCGATCAAGGCCCCAAAGAGAAGACGTTCCCCGTCGCCGCCGACGTGCCGGCGAGCTTGCCCGGCCTTCTGCAAGAGATTCAGGACAACCTGTACAGGAAGGCGCTGGCGTTGCGCGAGCAGCACACCGTCAAAATCGACTCCGAGAAGGAGTTTTATGCCTTCTTCACGCCCAAGAACCCGAACAAGCCCGAGATCCACGGCGGCTTTGCGCTTTCGCACTTCAACGGCTCGCCGGCGGTGGAAGAAAAGCTGAAGAACGACCTCAAGGTGACCGTGCGTTGCATCCCCCACGAGCTCGATGCCGAGCCCGGCACCTGCATTTTCACGGGTGAGCCTAGCCGCCAGCGCGTGATCTTCGCCAAGGCGTACTGAGGGCAGCCGCGTCGCGGGCTGTGCCAGTGGCACACTGGTGAGCCCAGGCTGATCGCGATAAGTATATGAAATAGAAGGTTAAATTGCGAGCGCAAGCTCGGGCGTGTTGGCACGGCGGCTGCAGTACGGGGCGCGAGGAGACTCGCATGACGTACGCCCACACCCTTGGTCGCTCGCACACCGCTCTCGCCCTGCTTCTGGCTCTCGGCTCCGTCTTGACGGGCTGCAGCAAGACCGACGCTGACCCGGGTAAGACACCGGACCTGACCGAGGGCCAATCGGACTTTGCCTCCGCGCCGCCGGACGCCAGCGGTCGCAATGGGGGTGGGTTGGCGGTGGGTGAGTCCGCCGGCGACGGCGCGGTCACGCCGAACGCAGGCGCACCCGTCAAAGGCTCGGGCGGCCAAAGCGCTCAGCCGCGCACCGTCGAAGAGACCGACCTGTATCGGCTCGACGGCGACCGGCTCTACTACCTCAATCAATACCGTGGCCTGATGGTGTTCGACGTCAGCGACGTCGACCATCCGCGGCTATTGGGTCGTTCGCCCATCTATGGCTCGCCGATCGAAATGATCGTGCGCGACGGCATTGCCAGCGTGGTGGTCGCCGACTGGTACGGCACCATGGAAGACGGCACGCCGTTTCACGGCTCGATCGTGCGCGGCATCGACGCGCGCGCCCCCGCCAACATGAGGGTGACCGGCGAGGCCACCCTGGGCGGCTGGGTGCGCGACACGCGCGTGGTCGGCGACGTGCTGTACGCGGTGACCGAGAAATACCCGTGGGACTACAGCTGGTACGGCGGCTTGCTCGACGAGCGCGGCACGGTTGGCGTCAGCGGCGGACCGACCAGCGCGCAGGTCACGGTTGCCAGCGTCAGCTTTGGCGGCGGTGAAATCGCGGCGGTCGACGAGTACTTGGTGCCCGGTTACGGCGGCGTTTTCAACGTGACCCCGAACGCGATCATGCTCGCGTCCGACGTGCTCACGAACGTCGACCAGTACGGCAATGGCACCTCGACCGGCAATAGCGAGCTGCGTTACCTCGACATCAGCGATCCGGGTGGGCAGATCGTCGAACGGGGCAAGGCGGTCGTCCCTGGCTCGTTGCAGAGCTGGGGGGCCGACAATGGCCGCTGGAACCTCGACTTTGCCGACGGCAAACTGGCCCACGTCGTCGCGCAAACGTACGACTACAACGGCGTCAATGCCAACAACGGTCTCAGCATCTCGACCGTCGATTTCAGCGACCCCGACGAGCCCGCGATGCTGGGCACCCTGCCACAACCCATGCCAGGTTGGGACGCGACCGCGCGCTTCGACGGCACCCGCCTGTATCTCACGCCCAGCAATTGGGGTTGCCAGTACAACGGCGGCCAGGTCACGGGCTACGTTCAGACGCCGCTCGACGTGTACGACCTCTCCGAGCCGGTGCCGAGCAAGATTGGCTCGGGCCTGATCGACGGGCAGATTTCGTTGATGATGCCGAACGGGGACCATCTGTTCGCGCTCGGCAACAAATACGACTGCGCCAAGGGCTATCAAAGCCCCGTTTCGCTCTCGTACTTCGACGTGACGGATCCGACCCAACCCAAGGCCCTGGGTAGCGCTGATTTCGGTACCGGCTGGGCGTGGACGCCCGCGGCCGGCACCTTCAAAGCCTTCACGAAGGACGACGCGCAAGGCTTGGTGGTGCTGCCGTTCAGCGGCTGGGATCCCAGCGGCTACGCCTACAACAACGGCCTGCAGCTGATCGAGTTCACGGCCGACAGCATCGCCACGTCGGGTACGGCCAAGACCAAGGGCTGGGTCGAGCGCGGTATCTTCGTGAAGAACCGGCTGGTATCGCTGAGCAACCTGGCGCTATCCGTCGTCGACTACAGCGATCACACCAAGCCGAGCGTCGTGGCCGAGCTCACGTTGGCGCGCAACGTCGTCAACGTGAAGCCGGTCGATGCCGGCAACGTGGTCGAGGTGTCGAGCGATTTCTGGGACAATGACACCGACCACTCCGAGCTGCGCGTGTTGCCGCTGGCCCAGGCCGAAGAGAACGTGAGCGACGCCACGTTGGCCAGCCTGTCGCTCGAGGGTGTCAACCCGACCGTGTTTCACGACGGCGATCGCAGCTACATCGTCAGCAGCGTGCGCCACGAGGTCGCGTGCCCGGAGGGCCAAAACGGCCCGTATCTCGGTAAAGGCCTGCCCGACGACCCCGACGCGCCCGTCTACAAATGCTACTCGTGGACGCAACAAGCCCAGGTCGTCGACACCTCGAACGGCACGGCCACCCTACGCGGTTTGGTCAAGCTGCCGGACATCGGCCAGGACTATTACGGTTGGGGCTGGGGCTGGTACGGCTGCGGCATGTACGACTGGTACTACGGCTCCGACGTGGTGCAGGTGGGTGGCAACAAGCTCGCGTTCCGTCGTTGGCTGCCGCAGTACAACACCAAGGGCGAGTACGTCGATGCGCTGCAGTCGCTGTTCGTCGTCGATGCTTCGAACCCCGACGCGCCGACGGTCGCTTCCACGATCGTGACGAGCGAGAAAGACGGTTGGTGGGGCAACATGCGCGCGATTGGTGACCAGCTGTACACCTCTCACTACGAGTGGCAGGAGCCGTCGCGTTACGACGACGCGACGCAAGCTTGGTACCCGGGTGTCGTGCGCTACTACATCGATCGCATCGATTTGACGGACGGCTCGAAGCCGCGCGTCGCTCAAAAAATCAACGTGCCGGGCTTTTTGGTCGGCGGCTCGGAGGACGATTCGAGCCTGATTTACACGATGGATTATCGTTGGGACGGCACCCGCACGACCAACGAGCTGGCGGTCCTCAAGCTCTCCGGCGACCGCGCCTACCTGCAAGGCAGCGTGTCGATTCCCGGCTACACCGGCAATGTGTTCGTCAGCGGCAGCACCGCGTACTTCAGTGCCCAAACCTGGGACCAGAACAAGACCAGCGTGCAGCTGTACCAGGTCGACTTGAGCGACCCGCATCACCCGCAGGTGTTACCCTCCAAGCAGGCGGCGGGGTGGGGCTGGCTCCTGGGGGTGCAAGGCGACCGCGCGTTCGTGACCTCCGGTTGGGCCAACCAAGGCGTCGACGTCTTCAAGCTGTCACCCGGCAAAGCGCCCGCGTACGATCAATTCGTCCGCACGCGCGGCTGGTGGACGTCTTCACTCGCGCGCCAAGACGACACGGTGCTACTCGCGAGCGGCTACTGGGGCACGCAGATCGTCAACCTGAAGTAGCGGAGGCTCCGGCGCGCCTGCGCTAAGTCCACTTGCCGATGGCGGTCAGGTCGAGCTCCTCGCCGCCATCGGCGAGCAACTGGGCAATCTTTGCGCGTGCGGGCTCGGCCGACGGCAGCGGAGCCGAAACGCTGGCGGCGGCGGCCGTCGCCAAGGCGAGGTCTTTGCGCGCGAGTGGCAGCGCAAAGCCCGGCGGACCGTCGAAGTTTTGGGCCACGAGCATGCGGCCGTAGTTGGCGTAAAACGGCGCGCTGAACACCGAACCGGTGAGCGCCTGCAACAGCGCTTCTGGGTCCATCCCCGCTGCTTGGGCCACGTTCAGGGCCTCGGCCAACAGCTCGACCGACGAGATGAGCATGAAGTTGCCGAGCACCTTCGTCAGGTGGGCCGCCGCCGGGGCCGTACCGAGCGCGAGCACCTTCTGGCTCAAAACGTCGAAGAGCGGCTGACACCGTGCCAACGCCGCCGCCTCACCCGCGCCGAGAATGAACAGCTTGCCGGCCGCCGCCGCTTCCGGCCGACCAAACACCGGCGCTCCCACGAAGCCCACGCCGCGCTCCGCGTGCGTCGACGTCAAGGTCAACGCCAACGCATGACTGATGGTGCTCATCGACACGTGAACCGTATTGGCCGTCATCGCCGCCAACGCACCCCCTGCGCCCAGCACATCCTCCAACGCCGCGTCATCGGCCAGCATCGTCACCACCAGCTCGGCGCGTGCCGCGTCCGCCGGCGAAGCCGCCAGCTCTGCCCCCCGCGCGACCAGCGACTGCGCCTTCTCCGCGCTCCGGTTGTAAACCGTCAGCTTATGCCCGGCCTCCAACACCCGCGCCGCCATGACCTGCCCCATGTTCCCAAGTCCAATCCAGCCAATGTGCATGTGACCTCGCGGGGCAGGGTAACCACTGGACCGCGCCCGAGCCACCGTCATCAGAAATTGCCCATCAATTCGCTTGGCCGTGGCTCTGGAAGACCTGTGGCAATCGAAGTCCTGATCAAGTCGATCCTAAGTGGCCGCCCGCTCGATGCGCGCCAGTGGGTTGCTGACGCCAGAAGAGCCGGGGTGAGATTTGATCGAATGGCGAAGCCAGCGCTTCAGGACTCGGTCGAGCTCGCACTAGCGGCTGGCATCACCGAGCTCTTGGCTTCGCGTGAGCACCAAGCGGCCCCGAGCTGGACCAGCGAAATCGGTAGGCTTGCCGAGCCGTTCTACATCGGCAAGCTCGCGCAGATGCCGCGAAGCGCGGAAGACGCGCGTTGCAACGGCCCCGAGCCCATTCGGCGGCGCAACGTATTCGCGTCGCCGAATTTTCTGTCGATCGTCTGAGCGGAGACGGGCGCGTCGCGCTCCGAGGTGCGCCGGCCTGTTCGCGAATCAACGGCCGAGCGGCAGCCTCTGGCGCATCGAAGCCCCAAAAGAAAAACCCCCGAACTCTTGCGAATTCGGGGGTTGTTTCAGCGGGGCGGACGGGACTCGAACCCGCGGCCTCCGGCGTGACAGGCCGGCGTTATAACCAACTTAACTACCACCCCGTGAGCGGTAGGCGCGCTTCATACCACAGCGAATGCGTCCTACAACGAAAAAGTGCGTGGGGTTTCGCGGATGTGGCGGCGTGGCGGGAGGCGCCGCGTCGAGGCCGAAAACATGCTGGTTTGAGGTGCCTCGAACGAAGCCGCCGAGCTGTGCTGGCCTTCGGCCGTAGGGCGTGTCGTGGCGGGGCGGCACGCTGGGGCTCACATGGAAGGAGAGACGCCTTGAGTCACTCCGTTCCGGCTCCGTCGAGCCCGCTGGCCGCAGTGCCTGAGCGACCGTCCGTTCGGGCGCGCAGGCTCCAGGGCCGCGACGCGTTCTGGGGGGCGCTGTGTGTGGTCGGCTCGGCGGTCGCGTTCTCGGCCAAGGCGGTCATCGCCAAGGTCGGGTACCGGCATGGCGCCGACCCGGCCACGTTGCTGGCGCTGCGCATGGCGTTCGCGCTGCCGTTCTTCGTGGTAGCGGCGCTGGTTACCTCGCGCGGGCGGGCGCCGTTGCCGCGCGCCGAGCTGGGCAAAATCGCCCTGCTGGGGGTGCTCGGCTACTACCTGTCCAGCGTGCTCGATTTTTACGGCCTCGTGTACATCTCGGCCGGGCTCGAGCGGCTGATCTTGTTCGTGTACCCGACGCTGGTCGTCCTGATGTCGGCGCGGTTGTTCAAGATTGCGATCACGCGTCGCACGCTATTGGCGCTGGGCCTGACCTACGGCGGCGTGGCGTTGGCGGTCAAGACCGAGACTGCGGGCGCTTCCGGCAGCGGCATGTGGATCGGGGTGGCGATGATTTTCGGCTGCGCGTTCAGCTACGCCGCGTACTTCGTCGGCAGCGGCCGCCTGATCCCGCGCATTGGCTCACTGCGTTTCACGGCCCTGGCCATGATCGTCTCGACAGCGGCGATGCTGGTTCACTTTGGGATCGTCGGCGGTCGCTTCGGTGGACACGCGCCGGCGGTCTACGTGGACGGTTTACTGTTGGCGTTGCTGTGCACGGTTTTGCCCGTGTTCTTGCTGGCTGAAGGCATTCGCCGCATCGGCGCTGGCTCCGCCGCCATCATTGGCGCGGTGGGCCCGGTGTCGACGATTGCGTTGGCGCACGTGGTTTTGGGCGAGCCGGTGCACGTGATGCAAGCCATCGGCACCGCGCTGGTGTTGGTGGGGGCCACCGTCGTGGCCCGCGGCCGCTGAGCGCGCGCCCCTAAACCATGCCCGACAGCGGACCGGTGCACCACTCGGGCTTGCCGAACGTGGTGTCTTCGATGCCCATTGCTTGCACGAACGACAGCAACAAGTTGTTGTGGCGCACCGTGTCTTTGTAAGGGAATTTGAGGCAGCGGCCCATGCGGAAGTGGCCCGCGCCGCCCGCGACCACGTAGTGGCTGTCGTTGCGCGAGTGGCTGTTGCCCTTGGCCAGCTCGTTGCACCACCAAATGACGGTGTTGTCGAGCATGGTGCCGTCGCCCTCCGGGATGGAGTCGAGGCTCTTCAGCAAGTAGGCGAATTGCTCGGTGTACCAGAGGTTGATCTTGGTCAGCCACTCGACCGTGTCGGGCAGGGTATCGCCGTCGTGCGACATGTCGTGGTGGCCGCGAACAATCGTCGGATCGGCCCAAGTGTGGGTCGCGCCGCCCACCGACCGGTTCCACATGATGCTGCCGACGCGCGTCAAATCGCAGGCCAGGGCCATGACCAACAAGTCCATGTGCAGCTTGCCGACGGCGGGAAAATTCTCGTTCTTGGTGACGGCCAAGGTGCTCGACCCCAACACCGGGGCCGCGCATGAATCGAGCGCGGCCTTCGGTTTCAGGCCCAAGCGGCCTTCGATTTCGGTGATGGCTTGCAGGTGCTTGTCCAGGCGCGCCTTGTCCTCGGCGCCCAGCTTGGCTTGCAGGGCCCGGAAGTTGTCGGACACGGCGTTGAGGACCGTCTTGTCGCGCTCGATCGCCTTGGCGGCGGCGTCAGGCGTGGCCGCAAAGTCTTTGAACAGACGTTCGTAGGCTTTAAACGGGCTGTTTTCCGGCGGTAGCGGTTGATCCGGACCCAGCAACGACATGCGGTTCCAGTTGTCTTCGTTGCCGCCGGTTTGCACGCCTAGCTCCAGGCTCTTCAGCTTGGTCTGGGTACCGATGACCTGCGCGATGCGCTGATCGACCGAGATGCCGTTGGCCCAGCCGGCGGTGCCGCCGTCGCCGCCCTTGAACGCGCCCGGGTTCAAGGTCTGGCCGGTGAGCATGCCCTGCATGCCGTTTTGGTGGCCGTCGCCGCCTTCACCGGTTTGGTCGACGCCGTCGATGATGAGCAGCTTTTTGCGGTAGGGCTCGAGCGGCTTGAGGATGCGCGAGAACTCGAAATCACTTTCGCCGCCGGTCGGGGTCCAGGCGCTGGGAATGGTGCCGTTGGGGGTGAACCACACGATGAAGCGCTTGGGCGCGCCGCTCGCGGTGTAGCCGGGCATGGCCTGCCCGAGCGCCGTTTTCGGCCGGCCCATGATCTCCAAAAACGGCAGGCCTAGCGCGACACCGCCGGCGCCGCGCAACATCGTCCTGCGACTCAGGCGCTTCATGGCGCCACCGCCTTTCGGTAAAGGAACGCATCGGTTTGGGTCAACGCCAACACCAGCTGCTTGATGTCATGATCGGCCGCCGCGAATTTTTCCTTGGTGTGCTCCAGCGTGCACGCATCGTCGACGGTTTCGCTGCGGCCGAAGCTGAAGCGCGCCCACTCTTTCATCATGCAGTCGGCGACCTGCTCGCTGCCTGCGAGCTTGTCGGCCAGCGCGGCGGCGCCGTCGAAATCACCGTCGACGTCGCTGCGCACCAGCTTGCCGGTAGCATCGATCGGTAAATCGTTCTCGGTCGCGCGCCAGCGGCCGACCGCGTCAAAGTGCTCGAAGCCCAAGCCCAGCGGGTCCATTTGCTCGTGGCAACCCGAGCAGGTCGGATCGGCGGAGTGTTGGCCAAAGCGCTGGCGCGTGGTCAAGCTGGCGTTCAGCTCGGGCGGGGTGATGACGAGGTTGGCGGGGGGAGGGGGCAAGAACTGGCACAGCAGGCTTTCGCGCACGAATTTACCGCGGTGCACCGGTGAGGTTTGCTGCGGCTTGGACTGCAGGGCGAGCAAGCTGCCCTGGGTGAGCAAACCTTTGCGCTGCGTGGCGTCGGTCATGACGCGCGCGAACGCGTCACCGGCCGGCGCCGCCAAGCCATAAAAGGTGGCGAGCGCGTCGTTGGCGAACGTGTACGGCGCCGTCAGTAAAGTCTTCAGCTTGCCGCCGTCTTCGAAGACGACATGGTCGATGAAGGCCTCCGTCTCTTGCTGCAAGAGACCGGGAATGGCGTCGGTGTAGCCCTCGTACAGAGCCGGATCGCGATCGAGGTTGGCGACCTGCTCGAGATCGAGCCACTGACGGTGAAAGCTCTTGAAGGTGTCGCGGGCGCGCGGGTCGGCGAGCAGCCGCTCGGCCTGGTTTCGCACTTGATCGGCGGTTTTCAGCCGATCGGCGGCGGCTTCATCGAGCAAAATTTGGTCGGGCATCGAGCCGCGGAACAAGTACGAGAGGCGCGTCGCCATCTCGTAAGACGAAAGGTGCAGCACCCCCGGCGCGGCTTCATCCGCCCCCAGCTCCGGCCGATACAAAAAGTCGGGCGATTGCAGCAGAACCTCCATCACCATGCGCACGCCGTCGAGCGCGGTCGTGTTCGTCTTGCCCCAGTCGTAAACCGTGCGCAGGCGTTGCGCTTCGTCGGCGGCCAGCGGACGGCGGTAGGCGCGCGCGCCAAAGCGTTGAATGAAGCCGTCGATGCAGGCGCTGTCGCTTTCACTGCAGCCAAGCAAGGTGCTCGCGTTCTTGGTGGCGCGCTCGGCGATGCCTTCGGCTGCGGTTTGGTAGGCTTCGGCCAAGAGCGTCGTCACCGTCTGCGCGTCGGCGATGTTGTTGAAGCCGAGCGCGCGCGCTTCGGGCGGAAAATCTTTGCCGGGCTTGGAAGCGTCGCTGGCAAGCTCGGCGACGGTGTTGTCGTACTCCTCACGGGTGAGGCGCCGCAGCGGCGACGGCCCGGGATTCAAACCGGTGCCGAGCCGTTCGCACTCGCTCTTGGTGTCGAAGCCAGACCCAGGCGGCATGCCGCTCGAGCCGCCGGCCGCGCCATTGGACAGGGGCGGGGCGTCGCCGCCGGCCGTGCCGGTGATGTTGCCTTGGCAGCCGGCCAGGGTTGCCAGCAAGAGCCACGAGCCAAGCGAGCGAGCAGGCATGAAACCTCCGGAGCGAGAGCCGTCCAACACCGACAAAGTGAGTGCCAGCCACCGTCAGCTCCCATGACCGCCGTCGGACTTTTCTGCGGTTTCGTTCATTTTTGGCCGCCTTGGCACCGCAAACTTCCGGCGCCACCGCACCCGCTCCACGCACGCTGGACTTTGGCCCCCGACGAGCGAATTTCCCCGCACTTTCGCCTACATCCTTCACGGCGGCGCAACCCACGTGCTACCACCCGTCTCAGCCGCAGGCGGGTAGCTCAGCGGTAGAGCTCTGGTTTTACACACCGGCTGTCGCAGGTTCGATCCCTGTCCCGCCTAC
>Ga0164241_10000510_pt1 | contig 69517 bp, 53 predicted proteins | sample OricomyardsoilBY_FD_108780 | JGI IMG/M metagenome (GOLD analysis project Ga0164241, IMG submission 108780) | Backyard soil microbial communities from Emeryville, California, USA - Original compost - Back yard soil (BY) | ecosystem: Environmental > Terrestrial > Soil > Unclassified | place: USA...
AGAAAAAGAACGCTTAGCTGCCCTTAAAGAGAAGGAGCGCCTCGCTGCCACTAAGGAAAAAGAACAGCAGGCGGCCCTCAAAGAAAAAGAACGCCTCGCCGCGACGAAAGAAAAAGAGCGCCTAGCTGCCCTTAAAGAGAAGGAGCGCCTCGCTGCCACTAAGGAAAAAGAACAGCAGGCGGCCCTCAAAGAAAAAGAACGCCTCGCCGCGACGAAAGAGAAAGAACGCCTTGTTGCTCTGAAAGACAAAGAGAAGAAGCAGCAAGCCGAGCTCCGCGAAAAAGAACGCCTTCGCGTGGAGAAAGAAAAAGAGCGACTCCGCAAGGAGAAGGAAAAAGAACGCGAGCGCCTCGAAAAAGAGAAGGAAAAAGAGCGCGAACGTATCGAGAAAGAAAAAGAGAAGGAACGCGAGCGCCTCGAAAAAGAGAAGGAAAAAGAGCGCGAACGTATCCGCAAAGAGAAAGAGAAGCTCGAGGCCGCTCGCCGGCGCGAAGAGGAGCGCCTCCGCAAAGAGAAAGAGAAAGAGGCCTATCGCAAGGCACGCGAGACCGAACGCTCCAAAGTTCGAGCCGAGAAAGAGGCTCAAAAGCGAGCGCTGGAAGGTCGAGTAGCGAAGCAGGCCAAGGCGGCCCTGAAGGCACAGAATTCGGCGCGCGGTAACTCGTCTCGCGTCTATCGACCGGATGCGATCCCTAGCCAAAGCCGCACGACTCGCGAAGGTCAGCTATTTCGTCAGAGCCCTGGTCGCGTTGCTCCACCCCACATGCGCGTGCGGCCGAGCTTGCCACCCGTTCCGGTCAAACCCCCACCGCCGAGTGAAATCGATGCACGCTGGGCCAAAATTCAGGAGCGGCTGCGTGCGATGCCGGAACGCTTCCAGCGCGAATACAACGAGAGCTTCGACATGTCGTGGATCCACCACGACAGCGCCCTCGAAGGCGTGGTGTACACCTTCCCCGAGCTGAAGACGGCGATCGACGCCAACATCGTGATCGTCCCCGACTCCGGTTTGCAGCCCGTGTGCGAGGAAATTCGGCGACATAAGGCTGCCCTGGATGTCGTGCGCGAGCTCGGCCACAACGACGTACCCATCACAGCCGATGTGATGAAGCGCATCTACTTGATCCTCCATCCCGAGGAGGGCGACATCAAGTCGGTCAAGTACCGAAAAGAGATCCCGCAGCATCGTCTCTATTTCCACGAGTACGCTCCGCCCGACAAAATCGCGGTGCGGATCCGCCAGGCGCTCGAGTGGTTTCATGGCCCAGAGGCCGAAAAGATGCGCGATCCGGTGCGTGTATCGGCTCGCTTGCACTACGACCTCTTGCGCACGTTCCCCTTCCCAGAGGACAGCGGCAAAGTAGCGAGAATGATCATGAACATCGTGCTTTTGCGCGCGAAGTTCCCGCCCGCGATCCTGCATTCGACCGAGCGACAGCGTTATTACGACGCGCTCCGTGGGGCTCTACCGACCATCGTGCAGATGGTGAACGATTCGATCAAAAATACTCTGATCAACATCGAGAAAATGCTCGACGACGAAGAAGACAAAGCGCTCACGTCGAGCAATCTCGAAGCGGTCGAGTAAGGGGGCTAGCGCATCCGCGCCCTCAGCCGCCCGCGGGTTTCTCAGGTTGCGAGAGCAACGAATTCCAACCCGTCGATTGTGCGAGGCGCGAGAGCGCGACGTTATAATCGAAGATGGCCGACATCTCGTTGTAGCGCTTGAGAGCGAACTCCTTGGCGGGCTCAACAAACTCGTCATCTTCGACGAGCCCCAAATCCGCACCTTGCTGCACAGAGATGAGCCAGCGCTTCGCGAAATCTGTAGCGCGATGCCAAGCCTCGAGTCGGCGCTTCGCGTCGCGGGCCGCCAGATATGCCTCTTCAACCTCGGTGGCTACGCCGCCGAGCGCAAAACTCTCAGTGGCCCGCATCTCCTCGAGATCTGCCTGGGCTTTCGCAACGCGCGCTGTCTGCGGGAGAAAATCCACTTTCCAGCGCAAGGCCAAGGCTGCGCCCACGAAAGGATAGTTGAGTGGATCGTCGATGAACGGGTTCCGCTGATCGCTGGCATCGGGCGCGCGATGGAGACGAGCTGCTAACGCGAGCCCGAGATCGGGGAAAAATCGAGCCTTCTCGAGCTGGACCAAGGCTTTGCGAGCCTTCAGCCCGGCCTTCACCATGTTGAGTTCAGGGCGGTGAAGGCGCGCCGCCTCAAGATAAACGGCGACGGGCGCCAGCTCATGCTCGATGCGGCGCAGCGGGACATCATCTACATCGAGAGGAACGTTCGAGCCCGTGTAGAAGCGCAAGCCAATGAGGGCTGTCTGCTCGCCTTTATCGGCGTCGCTGCCTCGGGCATCCATTTCCGCGAGGTACATGTTGATACGGTACAGGTCCGTTTCGTCCCCCTGTCCTTCCTTTAACTTTTCTTCGAGCCGCTCAATGCCCTTTTCGAGCTCGACGTGCACGTCTCCCAGCAAGCGCCGCGAGTCACGCGCCAGCAATACGCCGTAATAGGCGCGCCGCACTTGGAGTTCGATGTCGTTTTGTTCTTTGACGATCTCGCTCTTACCGGCCTCGGCGGCCGCATCGGTGGCGGCCCACATGGAGCTCAATTTACCGAACGTCCATAGCGGGATGACGCCTTCGATGCCCACCTGATAGGCTGGCCCCATGTTCGCGGTGAGCCCCGCATCCGTATTGGGGCTGTAGAGGCTCGTGCCGCGCCAGGAAGGCACGAGCGCCACGCCTGCTACCACTTGAAACTCGCTAAACGGAGCGGTGCGCGCTTCGAAGCGCTCTTTGTCGCGTTTGGTCAGACGCGCGCGTGCGGCTCGCACCTTAGGAAAGTTGGCACGCGCGAGCTGAACGCACTCTTCGAGTCCCATGATGCGCGGCCTTGCAACCGTGCTCGATGAAGCAGGAGCTTTCCGCTCGACGATTGCGGTACCTTCGGCCAGCGCAAGCTCTGGAAACCCCGAAATGGCGGCGCCAAGCGTGGTAAGGCCAAGGAGCAAGGAATTAACAAGCTTCATTCGATAGCGGGGTCGAGACGTCACCGCTCTTGGTGCGAACCGGCGGCCCACCTAATCACCGTTGCTGGGCGACTTCAAGAAACTCGGGCCACCGGACCTGCAGTTTCGGTCCCGTCACCGTCTGGGGCTTCATCGCCCTCCCCTTCAGCCGGAGATGACCGAGTCTGAAAGCGGCGCATCGCGCGCCGAAAGTTCGACCGATCAAGCCCAGCCCGGCGCGCCGCCTCGGAGACGTTGTTTTGGGTCCGATCCAAGAGGGTGGAGAAATAGTCGCGCTCAAACTCCTCCATCGCTAGCTCCTTGGCCTCCCGATACGGGAGATCGGCATGCGCGCTGAGCGCCCGTCCCCGCCCCTGAGTCAGGCGTGCCGGGTCTTCCGCCCCCGCGGGCAGGTCTTGGGGGGAGATGGTCGAGCCGCGACAGAACACGATGGCGTGCTGAATGGCGTTCTCGAGCTCGCGCACGTTTCCCTCCCACCTTCGACTCTGGAGCGACATCAGCGCTTCAGGGCTGATGCGACGGACCTCGGAGCGCGAGGACTCCGCGTGCTTCTGGAGAAAATGGTAAGCCAAGAGCGGAATGTCTTCCACCCGTTCGCGCAATGGAGGGAGCGCAATTTCGACCACCGCCAGGCGATAGTAGAGGTCTTGGCGAAAGCGCCCCATCACGATGCGCTCACGAAGGTCCACGTTGGTCGCGGCGACTACGCGCACATCGACGATGCGCGTTTCATCTGCACCGACCCGACGCACTTCCCCTTCCTGGAGCGCCCGCAGAACCTTGACCTGGGCGAGCAGGGGTAGATCGCCGATCTCGTCCAGAAACAGGGTACCGCCATCGGCTGCCTCGAAAAGGCCTTGGCGTGTGGTGGTGGCCCCCGTGAACGAGCCTTTCATGTGCCCAAAGAGCTCGCTCTCGATCAAATTCTCTGGAATGGCCGAGCAATTCACGGTCACAAAGCGCCCTTGGGCGCGTGGCGATTGGGCGTGGATGGCGCGCGCGGTAAGCTCCTTGCCCGTTCCGCTCTCGCCCGTGATGAGTACGGTCGAGGAGGTTCCCGCTACGCCGACGGCTCGCGCATAAACCTCGTGCATCTTAGGCGCGCTGCCGATGAGGTCTCCGAACTTTTCTGCACGCTGCAAACGCCGCTCGAGGGCCAGCGCGCGATCGACCAGGCGGCGATGCTCTGCTGCCTTTTGCACTGTGAGCGAGACCTCTTCGACCGAGCGAAAGGGCTTGGTCAGGAAGTGATAGGCGCCAGCATGCATGGCTCTCACAGCTACATCCACGTCGCCGTGGGCGGTCATGATCACAAAGTCGACCTCGCTGCCCCGCTTGCGCGCCTCGGTCAACAGCTCGAGCCCACTCAGCCCTGGCATCTGCAGGTCTACGAGGGCCACGTCGACGACCTCGCGATCCAAAAGCTCAAGGGCATCTTCCCCAGAAACCGCCGTCAGCACCGTCATCTTCTCTGCGCCGAGGACCCTCGCCAACATGCGCCTGAGTTCGGGCTCATCATCGACGATGAGAACCCGGGGAGGTACCGAGCCGTCCGTCGTTTCGAGGGTTGCAGAGAGAGCCATGCCGAAGCGAATCCAAGACGGACTCTAAGCAAAGCCTACCAGACCCGAACCGTGGGGTCAGGTTTTTCCCAAAACCGGCACTGCCGGGAAAGCCGGCAGGCCATCAGAGCCAGGAAGGCGACTCTCCCTCGGAAATCGCGCCCATTCCGACTAGCTTGCGCCCCATGAGCGAACCGCCCGAGGCCTGCAACGCCGAATCGAGTCCGCGGGGTCTCGAGTTTTCCGCTTTCGTCGGCACAGCCAGCGCGTTTTTTGGGAAAATGTCGTTCTCGGGAAACGCGAGGATAGATGGCGTTTTCGAGGGGGAGCTCTGGGGCGGAGACACGGTTATTCTCGGCCCGCAGAGCCGCGTGAGCGGGAAAATCTCGGCGCGCCAAGTCGTGATTTTGGGCGGCACGATCGAGGCCGACATCGTCGCCGAGCATCGCGTGCAAATTCGCGCCGGAGCCGTGGTTTTAGGTGCCCTTTCCAGCCCAGAGATTCTGGTCGATCCTGGAGCTCAGTTTACGGGGACCTTCAACACGGCACCCCCGCCGCAAGTCGTTGAACGCGAGCGGGTCTGAGTATTTCGTCAGGCTCGTTTATTTCAATCAGAACGGACTACACTCTGGACGAACCGTCGATATTGAGGGTCAGCGCGGAGGGGGCCGAACTCCGATTGCGTCTCGGAGCGAACCACCCAGTCCTGGGTCGAGCGGTGCGTCCGCAGGAAGCGCGGCCGTTCGTAGCCCTCCGAGATTTCGAGCGTCTTTTTGAATCGCTCCAGACAGGCGGCCTGATTCTGCTCGAAAGCACTCCCCTCACTGGCGCGAAAACACGCCAACCGGGCCTGGGTATAGGGAACCTCCGCGCTCGTCGGAAACTCGCTTTCTAGCGCCTTGAGGGCGGTCTCGGCCGCGGCCAGCATCGGAGCACCGGCCACCACCCCAGCACTCTTAGAGAGCCGCAAACCCGCATAAGCGATACCGATCAACTGGTAATAGCGGGGCCGTCGAGGCAACGCGCAGCCCTCAGCGTGCAACTTGCCGGCGGCTTCGTAGTGCGGGAGTGCGCTCCGGGCCGCTTCGTCTTCACTTCGATCCTTGTCGTAGAATATAGCGTCGCCTAGCCAAACCAGGACCGACCCACCCTTGGGATGGAGCCTGGCGAGCTCGGCGAAGTCTCGCTGCGCCTCTGCGTATCTTTTTTCCTCGAACGCGCGAATTCCCGGCTCGAGGTCGCCGCGCGGCGGATCCTCTGCGACGCCACCAGGGCAAAGTGTGGCAGGCGCAGCGGTTCGAACCTGCTCCTTCTTCTTGGGAGCCTTGGAACAGCCCGCGACAGAGGCGAGGAGCGGAAGGCCCAGCACAAGGGCGACCGTTAGCAGAAACAGCGTCGAAACCGCGCTGCGGTTGGATGCGCTAGAGACTGAGATGGGCATGGGAAAATGCGTTTTTCGCGTGTTTCGGACCTTGCAGGTACGAGAATTTCATGGCGTAGTCGAGGGCCTACCCGCCCCCACTCAGGACCCCTTGGGCTCCGCTGAAACCAAGCTGAGCCTCGACCAAAGCGTCGCCGCGATACTCTCCCGCTTGCACCCCGGCGAGCGCAGGAGCGCGATGGTCCATGCCACGAAATCCGACATCTAGGAAAACTCCAATGAGCTTGCCAGAGAAAGAAGGTCTCTACGATCCCCGATTTGAGCACGATGCCTGTGGCATAGGCATGGTCGCGAACATAAAGGGCGAGCGAACCCACGATATCGTGCGGAAGGGCGTGGACATCCTGCTCAATCTTGAGCACCGCGGAGCTTGTGGCTGCGACCCCCTCACGGGCGACGGCGCGGGCATCCTCACTCAAATTCCAGACGCCTTCTACCGGCGGGAATGCGCGCGACTCGGCATCAAATTGCCCGAACCCGGAGCTTACGGCACGGGTCTCGTCTTCTTGCCGCGCTCCCCTTCCCAGCGAGATCGCTGTCGCCAAATCCTCGAGGACAAGATCAGCGGTACCGGGCAGCGCTTGCTCGGCTGGCGCGAGGTGCCGATCGATCCGACCGCTCCGGGGCCCATAGCGCAGGAGTCGGCGCCGTACATCGCTCAGGTGTTCGTCGGCTCGACCTGCGCTGAGCCCTTCGAGTTCGAGCGAAAGCTGTTTGTGATTCGCAAATGGGCCGAACGCACGGTGCGCGAAGGTCATTTGAGCGAGCGCGGCCTCTTCTATATCCCGAGCCTTTCGGCCAACACCGTTATCTACAAGGGGTTGCTCTTACCGGCGCAACTCACCCGTTTCTACCCAGACCTCGAAGACCCCGAGTTCGTCTCAGCGCTGGCCATGGTTCACCAGCGCTTTTCGACGAACACCTTCCCCACCTGGGAACTGGCGCAACCGTTTCGGGTCATCTGTCACAACGGCGAGATCAACACCGTTCGAGGCAACCAGGCTTGGATGGCGGCCCGCGAACAGCTCTTTGACGGCCAGGTCTTCGGTGAAGACTTTCGCAAGATTTTGCCCACCATCGCCCCCGACATGAGCGACTCGGCGCGCCTCGACATGGTAGTCGAGCTGCTAATTCAGGCCGGCCGCTCCTTGCCGCATGTGATGATGATGTTAGTGCCCGAGGCCTGGCAAAACGATCCGCTCATGCCGGCCCACAAGCGTGACTTCTACGAGTACCACGCTTGCCTCATGGAGCCTTGGGACGGCCCGGCCGCGCTCGCCTTCACCAACGGCCGACAAATTGGCGGTATTTTAGACAGGAACGGCCTCCGACCCGCGCGCTACACCATCACCAAAGACGGCATGGTCGTCCTTGGTTCTGAGATTGGCGTCTTGCCCGTCGACCCGGCCAACGTCGAAAAGCATGGTCGCCTCGAGCCGGGCAAGATGTTCTTGATTGACCTCGAAGCCGGTCGACTGATCGACGACGATGAGATCAAAGAGCTCGTCTGCAAACAAAAGCCCTACGGCAAGTACGTCCGCGACAACAAGATCGCACTGGGTGACGTAGACACGCCCGCCGTCTTGCCTGAGGCCGACAGCGAGCCGCTACTCAAGCGCCAAAAGATGTTTGGTTACACGCAGGAGTCCGTGCGCTTCCTGTTGGCTCCCATGCTCACGAGCGGCCAAGAGGCCGTGGGCTCGATGGGAACGGACACGCCGCTGGCGATTTTAAGCGACCAGCCCCAGGTTCTTTACAACTACTTCAAACAGCACTTCGCGCAGGTCACGAACCCCGCCATCGATCCGATTCGTGAGGAGATGGTGATGAGCCTTCGTTCTTACGTCGGCGGTGAAGGTAACGTGCTTTTCGAGCTGCCCGACCAGGCGCAACTCCTAGAGCTCGACACTCCAATTGTGACCAATGAGGAGCTGGCCAAGGTCCGCCATGGCCACTTTTCGCAACACCGGCTCCCTCCCACCTTGCCCATGTTGTATCGAGCTCACGATGGCACGCATGGCCTGAAAGGCGCCCTGGACGAGCTCTGCCGCCAAGCCTCGCACGCGGTGATGAACGCGCACAGCATGATCATCCTGAGCGATCGCGGCGCCTCGGCAGAGTGGGCTCCGGTGCCTTCGCTGCTAGCGACGGCCGCCGTTCATCACCACCTAATGCGCAACGGCACGCGCATGAAAGTGGGCATCATCGTCGAATCGGGTGATGCACGCGAGGTTCACCATTTCTGTCTGCTCGCGGGCTATGGCGCGAGCGCCATCAACCCCTATCTCGCCTTCGAAACCATCGACGACATGGTCGATTCGGGTAACTACGAGGGCCTCTACGACAAGGTTCAGGCCAAAAAGAAGTTCATTAAGGCCGTTAATAAGGGCTTGCTCAAGGTAATGAGCAAGATGGGTATCTCGACACTCCAGAGTTACCACGGGGCCCAGATGTTCGAGGCGATCGGCCTTTCGGATGAGGTCATCGAACGTTACTTCACCGGTACCGCCAGCCGCATCAAGGGCATCGGACTCGACGTCATCGCCGAAGAGTGCCGCCTGAGGCATGAATCGGCGTACCAACGCACCGCGGCCGAAAAGCATCACCTGGTGGTGGGCGGCGAGTACCATTTCCGGTCGCAAGGCGAGCGCCACCTGTGGAGCCCCAGCGTCATTTCGAACCTACAGCGCGCCGTACGGCAAGAGGACATCAGCTCCTACAAACAGTACGCCGACCTCATCAATAACCAGCCGGGCGGCCCCATCACGCTGCGTAGCCTCTTCACGCTCAAAACGACGCGCACTCCCGTGCCGCTCGAAGAGGTCCAGCCGGCGACGGAGCTCGTCAAGCGCTTCGCTACAGGCGCCATGAGTTATGGTTCGATTAGCGCGGAGGCCCACGAGAACCTCGCTATCGCCATGAATCGCATCGGTGGGCGAAGCAACACGGGCGAAGGCGGCGAGGACTCAGGCCGCTTCGCGCGCGACGCTAACGGAGACCTCAGGCGCAGCTCCATCAAACAAGTCGCTTCAGGGCGCTTTGGCGTAACGACCCATTACTTGGTCAACGCCGACGAACTCCAAATCAAGGTCGCTCAAGGCGCAAAACCGGGCGAAGGGGGCCAGCTCCCTGGGCACAAGGTTGACGCCATCATCGCCCGTACGCGCCACTCGACGCCCGGGGTGACGCTGATTTCTCCGCCCCCTCACCACGACATCTACTCCATCGAAGATCTCGCGCAGCTCATCTTTGATCTGAAGATGGTGAACCCCAAAGCGCGCATCAGCGTGAAGCTGGTGGCCGAGGCCGGAGTTGGCACGGTCGCGGCGGGCGTTGCCAAATCGCACGCTGACGTCATTCTGATCTCAGGTCACGACGGTGGTACCGGGGCTTCACCGCTCACTTCGATTAAGCATGCCGGCGTCCCGTGGGAGCTCGGCCTAGCCGAGACGCATCAGGTCTTAGTAAAAAACGACCTGCGAAGCCGCGTAATTCTGCAGACGGATGGCCAACTTCGTACGGGCCGAGACGTCGTCTTGGCCGCGCTGCTCGGCGCCGAAGAATTCGGCTTTGCCACCGCTCCACTGGTTGCGTCGGGGTGCATCATGATGCGCAAATGCCACCTCAATACCTGTCCTGTCGGGGTCGCGACCCAAGACCCAGTCTTGCGTCAGAAGTTCGCCGGGCAGCCCGAGCATGTGATCCGCTTCATGTTCTACGTAGCGGAAGAGGCTCGCGAGTGGATGGCGATGCTCGGCTTCCGCAACCTTACCGAAATGGTAGGGCACCCCGAGCTGATCGGGCTCAAGCAAGACCTGCACTGGAAGGCCGCGCGCCTCGATTTTTCGGACGTATTGGCCAAGGTTTCCGCGGGCCCTGGGGTCTCGACGCACAAGACCAAAGAGCAAGACCACGGCCTCGATGAGTCGTTTGATGTGCGTCTGCTCGATCTATGCGCTCCTGCGCTTGACTCACGCACGCCTGTTCATAAAGAACTAACCGTTCGCAACGTGGACCGCACGGTGGGCGCGATGCTCGCGGGCGAGGTCGCTCGTCGCTACGGCCCAGATGGGCTACCCGACGACACCATTCGCCTTTCGTTCACCGGCACGGGCGGCCAAAGCTTCGGCGCTTTCATTACGCACGGCATTACTCTCGAGCTCAAAGGCGCCTCCAACGACTATGTCGGCAAGGGCATGTCGGGCGGAATCATCGCCATTCAGCCGGGGCCTGGTGCGACTTTTGAAGCCTCCGAAAATATCATCGTCGGCAATACCACCCTCTACGGCGCGACCAGCGGCAAAGCTTTCATCGCAGGTCGAGCAGGCGAACGCTTCGGCGTTCGCAACAGCGGAGCCACCGCGGTCATTGAAGGCGTGGGCGACCACGGCTGCGAATACATGACCGGCGGGCGAGTCTTGTGCCTAGGGACGACAGGCCGCAACTTTGGGGCCGGCATGAGCGGCGGCCTCGCCTTCGTCCTGGATGACGACGGTCGCTTCCGCGCCCGTTGCAACATGGAAATGGTCGAAATCGAGGGTGTAAGCACCGAAGACGCCGTCTTTTTGGCGCAGCTCCTCGAAGAGCACCATGGCCGCACCGGCAGTCGCAAGGCCAAACAATGCTTAGCCAATTGGGAGGGCACCTTGGCTCGCTTCATCAAGATCGTCCCCACCGAATACAAGCGAGTCCTCGCGCAAGCGGCAGCATCACAACCCGCACCGCAAGCTCGACGAGATAGTCTTCGCCTCGTTCCCTCGGGCGAGGCTGCACTCGAAGGCTCGAAGGGCTAGCGCCCGCTCCTTCCCCCTACCTCAAGCATCACTTCACGCATTCGTTTCGTCACGCTACCTTTTCAACGGCTCTTAGGTTCACCGATTTTTCGGAGTTCATCTTGTTCCTGAGTTCACGGTCATTGAGTTCACGATGGGCAAAAACACCGGTTTTCTAGAGTATTCGCGCAAAGAGCCAAAGAAATTGCCCGTTGCGGAACGTTTGCAAGGGTTTCGTGAGTTCGAACTTCGCCCCCAAGACGATACGATTCGGGAGCAGGGAGCTCGCTGCATGGACTGCGGCGTTCCCTTCTGTAACACCGGCTGCCCGCTGGGAAATTTGATTCCAGACTGGAACGATCTGAGCTTCCGCGGACAGGCCAAAGAGGCGATCGATTCCCTGCACGCAACCAACAACTTCCCCGAGGTCACCGGGCGCATTTGCCCCGCGCCTTGTGAGGCGGCTTGCGTCCTAGGTATCAATAGCGATCCGGTAGCGATCAAGCTAATCGAGCGCGCCACGGCCGATCGAGCCATCGAAAACGACTGGATAACGCCCCAGGTGCCGGTCACACGAACGGGCCGCAAGGTGGCGGTGGTGGGCTCCGGGCCGGCCGGGCTCGCTGCCGCGCAACAACTCGCTCGTGCAGGCCACGCAGTGACCGTCTTCGAACGGGACGATCGAGTCGGCGGCCTCATGACGTACGGCATTCCTGACTTCAAGATGGAGAAGACTCTGGTCGACCGTCGCGTTCGACAGATGGAGGCCGAGGGCGTCGAGTTTCGCTGCGGGGTAGACGTTGGTACCGAAATTACGGGCGACCAGCTCAGGGCGCAGTTCGACGCCGTTATCTTGGCGCTGGGTTCGCGTGTTCCGCGCGACTTGCCCGTTCCCGGGCGCGAGCTCGGCGGAGTCCATTATGCGATGGACTTTCTCATCCAACAGAATCGCCGCGTGGCGGGCAAAGAGGTGCTCGAAGCTCCCATCCTGGCCACAGGCAAACATGTGATCGTGATTGGCGGCGGCGACACGGGTAGCGACTGCATTGGTACGAGCCACCGCCAGGGCGCCGCTTCGGTGACGAACTTCGAGATCATGCCGCGGCCTCCCGAGGCGCGCGACACTTCAACGCCTTGGCCGTTGTGGCCGCTCATGATGCGCAGCTCCACCTCCCATGAGGAAGGGGGCGCACGGCGCTTCAGCGTGTCCACGGATCGCTTCTCGGGCGAAGGCGGCGTAGTGAAGAGCATCGAATGCGCCGAAATTCAGGTGGAAGGTGGCAAGTTCACCAAGGTGCCGGGTTCGGAGTTTGCTTTGCAGGCCGATCTAGTCCTGCTCGCTATGGGTTTCGTGCATCCGGAACGCAAAGGTATCGTCGAACAATTGGGCGTGGCCCTCGATGGCCGCGGGAACATTCAAGTGAACCCGACCACCTTCCAAACGAGCGTGCCCGGAGTGTTCGCTGCCGGAGACTGCCAACGCGGTCAGTCGCTCGTGGTTTGGGGCATCGCTGACGGCCGCAAGGCAGCTCGAGGTGTCGATCTGATGCTCGTGGGCTCAAGTGACTTGCCGGTAGGCAATCGCGCTGATCCGCGCTTCCGCGTCTGACGACGAGCCTCGACGCGAAACGAACAGCACGAGCCCAGTGCAAGGAGTGCTCCCCCCGGGGGGCGATGGCCTGATCGGGGCTCCGCCCCCACCCTGGGCGCGGCCCCGCTAGGCGAGACCCAGCTCTTCGTCCCTTGCGGTTCCACCCTCTGGGCGGCCCGAACGAACTCGCCCCACCGAGACGCTCACTCCGGAACACGTCCCAGAACGCCCGGCCAGGCCTCCCTTGTCACCGACAGCAGTTTGCGCCATCTCCCAAGTTGGGAGCCGCTATCGCTCCCGGCGAAGCCCATGATCGTCACCTGTGCCTCGTGTTCGACCAAGTTTCAGATCCCGGACGAAAAAGTCCGAGGTCGAAAGGCTCGACTCATTTGTCGTCGATGTTCGGCGCCGATCGCCATTGATGCGCGCCACATCCATGCTCGTGACGTCGCCGAATCGGTGGCACCCCCGCCCCCAGCTCCGGACGAAAATCGCCTAGCGTTTTCGGATCAAACCGTGTCGCTGGGCGCCGCCGAAGCGAGAGCCCTGTCCTTGCGTTCGAAAAACGCGCGCGCTTCCAGCCCCGATTTCGATGAGGCCGACGCTAATATGCGGACGTTCGCCTCCTCTCCAGAAAATCTCATCCCTCCGCGCAACGATCCGCCGCGCCTCGACACCTCCCGGCCCCCGCCGCCCCTTCGACGCTCCCCCGTTCCACGCTCGAGCTTTCCGCCATCGCACCCGCCGCGGTCTCATGCCCCGCCGTCGCACGCTCCGTCGACCGCTCCTCCTTCGAGTCGGTTGCCGCCTCTCCCTAGCCTAAGGAGCCCTCGCATCCCTCGGGAACTCGAAAGCGAGGTACGCTCGTCTGCGAGGCCGCCATCGCCGCCCCCTTCCAGCCGCCAGGGTGTCCCCTCCAGCAACACCCGGATTGCTCCGATCGGCACGATCGAACCCACGCTACCCAGTCTCGGACCCGACCGGCATCGGGGGCCGTCTAGCTTCCCACCCGCTCCCGGAGCGCTCACCGGGTCCGCTGTGTCGGGCGGAGTCTTTGCGACGACCCTGAGCGCCAGAGCGTCACTGCCGCAGCCACCTCCGCCGCCAGTCCCGCTGAGGCACCCCACTTCGCCAGGGTACGCGTCGCACCCGCCGACGCGGGCGCATTCGTCGCCGCCTGCCTATGCGTCGCCTCCGGTGTATTCCTCGCCTCCAGTCTATCAGCCGCCGCCGGTCCATTCGCCGCCGCCGTATTCGGCTCCCGCGAACCATGGGTATTCACAATCGCCTCCTCCTTACCCGGCTCCCCCCATGCATCAGGGACATGCCGCTCCGTGGGGACAGGCAGCGCATTCCCTGCCTTCGAACCACAGTTCGCTTCCGGCTAACCCTGCCCCGCCCCAGGCGCCTTTCGCCCGCACATCCTCGCCACCTATCAGCTTTCCCCCCTCCTATCCTCCCTTCGCGTCGATCGCGCCCGGTGGATTTGCGCCAGTACCGGTGCCGCAGAACCAGAGCCCTTACATCCCGCGTACCTCGAGCTACCCCCCGCTGAATTTCTCGGAGCGTAGCGGTCGCTTCAGTATGAGCGATTTAACAGGGGCGAGCCGACTCGGCACAGGTGTGCCCGACGCGCGTACCTGGCGCAGGCGCCAGGCCCTCAAGAGCACCCTGCTCGTTGCAATCGTGAGCCTAGCCTTCACCTCGGTAGGGCTGACCGCCCTCTACATCGCTAGCCCCCGAACTTTTTATGCCGGAGTCGACAAGCTCCGCGATAGCGCGCTCGTTTTGAAGTTGACCGGACAAGAGCAGGATCTCATCCCGGCCGTTGCAGGCGCCCCCTTCAACACCAACGAAGCTTCGATGGCCTTGGATCGGGCCTCGAGCCGAGTCGCTTCCTGTAGAACCGAAGAGGGCCCAACGGGCACGGGTCGCGCCGAGGTGCGCTTCTTCCGTTCCGGCAGCGCCCAAGCCGTCCAGGTGTTTCCCCCCTTCGCTGGCACCGACGTTGGACGCTGCGTCCAGAAGCTGTTCGGTTCGATCGCCGTCTCGCCTTACGGCGGCACCGAAGTCATCGTGGCTAAGGCCTTTACCGTCCCCGAGTAGTTTCGGGCGCCTTGTGAGCGGCCGACCCTTGGAACGCTCCGCCGCCGACACCTTCACTTGGATTCAAGGGTGGATGTTGACGAGCGTCCCCTTGCCCATGGCTTCTCCCGCATACGCGCCGTGCCAAGCCTCAGGTACGTCGGGGCTCGTCCACTCGAAGATGTGCTTCGCGTCGATGGGCGACAAGTTTACGCAGCCATGGGAGCGCGGCCGACCAAAGTCGTCGTGCCAGTACGCGGCATGAAGAGCGTAGCCGCCTTGAAAGTACATCACCCACGGCACATCTCGGAGCTCAAATTCGCTGTCGGCGACGCTCGAGTCCATCGTGTTAGTGACATGCTTCTGATAGACGCGGAAGGTGCCGGTCGGCGTGCTGAGCGTCGTCTTCGGATCACCTACGCCGTCGCGCCCACTCGAAATGAGCGTGACATAGCGCGGCGTGGAACCTTCATAGAGCACTAAGGTCTGGCTCAAGAGCGAGATATCGATCCAGCGCAACTTGTTGCGCGCGAACCACGGCAGAGCCGAAGGTGCCGCCGCGATTTTCAGGTCGCTCGATCGAACCCACGTGCCATCGTCACTCTTGACGTAGCGCGTTCCATCCCGAACCCGAACCTCACCCGTTAAGTGAACTAACGACCTATAAGATAATGTATTTGCTGGTATATTTGAATCAAGCGACACGCTCTTCGCCGCTTGATTCACGACGAATCCAACAGGCAGAGTGGCCGAGCCCAACGCGAAACCATGAAAGCTGGAAGCCGTGTCAGCCTTGAGTTTGTCGGCGGGGATGAGCCTGCCGTCTACCGAGAGCGCGAAGCGCCGTGCCGAACTCCCCGAGCCGGCCACAAAGCTATCTACGAGCGCGACCCCCGCGTGTCGTTTCACTCGGCCGGCGATCACCGCGTAAGGCGGGGCACGAAAGGTCGAGATGTTCGGGATGCTGCGGCCACTCCGAAGCCAGAACGGGATCTCGTCGGAACCATCTCCACCGTAACGCTGGCTGAGAGAAGGAGTCGTCGAAAAATTCGCCGCGCCTTGGAGCCAAGCTTCGCTCGGCGAGCGCATCAGCTCGTTGGCACCTGGGGTCATCTTGTCCCACTCGTGCCCGAGACGCCGATAGGACTTTACGTGACGCTCCAAGTGCATCTCATAACGCTCCTGCTCCTCGGGACTCGGCAGCGCGAGGTAGTTGGGCGCGACAGCGCGAACAAAAGCGTACTTATATGGAAGAGGCTGCGAGCGATCGGGACCATGGGAAAAGGCGCGAACCAGCTCGTTCGATAAGTCGCTGGTAAAGCCCTCTCGATCACAGACGAAGCCGAGCGGAGCCACCGCGTACCAGCCCCCTTTGCAGCCTCGGCTCCCCGAAGGCTGGTCGGCTCGGGCCACCTTTTGACCGAGCCGCATATATCCGATCGGTGTGGAACCTGGATCGGGCGTGGCCCAAATGGGCGCCGCCAGCGTCAAAGGTGCGATCTTGTCGCCATCAGGCGAAGGCACGGGCAAGTGTGTCCACTGAGCCTCGGCGACGCTCAGCGCGGTGGCCCGGGCCCGGCCGAGGGCCAACTCACGGACGGGAGCGGGAGCGCTTTCGGGCCGACAAGCCGCGAGCCCCAGGGCGAGGGCAAACAACCCGGAGTGGAACACATAGCTTGCCAAAATGTTTCGTCCTGGATCCGCGTTGGGCAACACTCCGAGCTATGCGGCGAACCTGAGGCACGAGGCAAGATTTCGGCGCTCTCAGTGGTGCGTAGGTCTTGCCAGGCTAGACGGCCCGAGCGAAAACGAGACCCTCCCTAGTGGAAGAGAGCCCGAGCCACGACGACCTGGCATCCGCCTATCTCACGAGGTCTGCTCCTCGCGAGACTTCGTCGCTCCGGTAACGAACGAGGACTAGCGCAAGATGCCGAACGACACGCTCACCATCACCGATAACCGCACCGGCAAGACGTACGAAGTTGCCATCACCGATGGCACGATCCGCACCATGGATCTCCGCCAGATCAAGGCCAACCCGGCCGATTTTGGGATCATGGGCTACGATCCGGCGTTCATGAACACGGCTTCCTGCCGTTCGGCCATTACGTTCATCGACGGCGACGAGGGCATCCTCCGCTACCGCGGCTATCCCGTACAAGAACTGGCGGAACGCGCGACTTGGATGGAGACGTCATACCTAATTTTGAACGGCGAACTGCCCAACGCTGCCCAGCTCGAGACCTGGGAGTCCGATATCAAAAGGCACACCTTCATCCACGAGAACGTGCGCCATTTCTTGCAGGGCTTCCGCTACGATGCTCATCCCATGGGCATGCTGGTCAGCACGATTGGCGCGCTCAGCACCTTCTACCCAGAGGCCAAAGAAGTCCTCGATCCGGCTACACGTCGTCGCCAGATCACGCGGCTCATCGCTAAGATCCCGACCGTGGCCGCATGGGCGTACCGCTTCAGCCGCGGGCTCCCCTTCGTCTATCCCGACCCCAACTTGAGCTACTCCGCGAATTTCTTGCGCATGCTCAAGATGAACCAAGAGACCCACTACGATCCCCATCCAGACGTCGTGAAGGCGCTCGACGTGCTCTTCACTCTCCATGCGGACCACGAGCAAAACTGCTCGACGAACGTCATGCGCAGCATCGGCAGCTCGCAGGCGGATCCTTACACCGCTATCGCCGGCTCGATTGCCGCGCTCTACGGGCCCCTCCACGGCGGAGCCAACGAGGCCGTTCTTCGCATGCTGCAGCAGATCGGTTCGGTAGACAAAGTCCCCGAGTTCGTAGCGGCAGTGAAAGATGGTTCGGCTGGCCAGCGCCTGATGGGCTTCGGTCATCGCGTCTACAAGAACTACGATCCGCGCGCCAAGGTCATCAAGAAACTGGCCGAGAACGTGTTCCGCGTCATCGGTCGTAAGAATCCGCTGCTTGATGTGGCCCTCGAACTCGAGAAGATCGCCCTCGAAGACCCTTACTTCGTTCAGCGCAAGCTCTATCCGAACGTCGATTTCTACTCAGGTCTCATCTACGAGGCGCTCGAAATCCCGGTCGAAATGTACACGGTGCTCTTTGCTATCCCGCGCACCGTGGGCTGGCTCGCACAGTGGGAAGAGATGATCACCGACAAGGAACAGAAGATCGCGCGCCCGCGTCAGATCTACACGGGCTATGGCGAACGCGCCTACAAGCCGCTCGTGACGCGCTGAGCTAAAAGTGCTTTTTTTGGAGCCCGAGCTGTCTCGGGCGTCGAACCGAGAACGCTCGTCTATAACAAATAGACAACAAGAGCCCCCACCTTAGGCGGGGGCTCTTGCATTTTGTCGCGCCCCGCTTCGTCGAACACCCGCTTCGTCGAACACCCGCTTCGTCGAACCGCAAACTTCTGCCGGAACATCGCCAAGCGGGCGCGCCGCTTTCTGAGACTAGAATCCTCAGCGCTGCTAGTAGTTGTGGGCCCAGTTGTGGGCCCTGAGGCCAGCGACGAACCCGCCGATCGAGCTGGGGCGCGGCGCGCTAGCGCTCCTCAAACGGAATGAGGCTCGCCGGAGGTTCCCAGAGGTCTCGCGAATCGGCCTCAAAACCTGCGCCGTCGGTCGCGATATAAGCGAATGCCTCCACGCGGGCTCCGTCGGGCAGTCGGACGACTATTTTCTCTCTAAAGTAAATTTCTGGACATTCCTCAAAACGATCGAGTTCGGCCAGGAGGTCATTGTCGACCAGGAAGAGCTCTCCCCGAGCCGAACGCCCTACTTCGGGCGTGAGTCCAGGATAGCCGGCCACATACCGAATCAATCCAAACCCCTCGGCCACTGCGTCCCGTTCGAGGCAGAGCGCCTCCCGTAGGCGAAATCCGTTAGATAACCCGGTTTTTAGAGACCCGTAGACGAAGAGCCGATGCATGACGAAGTCCTCCTGCAATGTACCTCTGTAACGCTGGCCTGACTCAGTCTAAATAGGGGAGATGACGACCGCTCGTGAAATCATGACCGATGCCGCCAAGAAAATCGCTGCTCGCGCCGAAGAGGCCCGCCAAGTCGATGCGCTCTACAAATTCATCCTCAAAGGGGACGACGGCGGCACCTGGATGGTCGATCTCACGCAGACGCCAGGCGTAGAAGAAAAGGATGCGCCCGCTCCCTGTACGCTAACTATGAGCACAGGTGATTTCGTTGCCATGATGGAAGGCAATGAGCCCCCTCAAGTGCTCTTCTTTTCGGGGAAGCTGCAAATCGAAGGGGATGTCATGCTGGCTCTCCGCCTGCAGGCGCTCCGTCAACTTCTCGCCTAAGCTTCTTCCAGTTCTATTTGGCTCTCGCCCAGCCTGACGCTCGTCTGGCCTATTCTGGAGCTAGACGGAGCCTATCGGTGTCAACGTGATCGGTTATCTAGGCCCGCTTTTCACAAACTCACACGAAGCAGCCAAACGTCTCTTCGGCGAAGCTGCGACGCTGGTCCCCTTCCCCGCCATTTCCCGAATCTTCGATGCTCTTATTCGCGGCGAGATCCAGGCTGGCGTCGTGCCCATCGAGAACTCAATCGAAGGCACGGTGAGGGAGACGGTCGATAACCTGATCGTGCAGAGCCCCCGCATCGCACGCGAGTTCGAGCTACCGATCGTCCACTGCCTAGTGCAGAGTCCTTCCGGGGTGAAAAGCCAAGCTCGGCGCGTATTGTCGCACGTCCAAGCCCTCTCACAGTGTCGCCGCTTCCTCGACGCGCACTTCCCCAACCTGGAAAGAATCGCCGTGAGTTCCACGGCCCAGGGCGCAGAAGACGCCGCGCGCGACCCCGAGGCCCTCGCTATTTCGTCCCCGAGCGCTGCGCTCGAGCTCAACCTGAAAGTCCTGGAAGAAAACATCTCGGATCGAAACGACAATGCGACACGCTTTGTCGTGGTGAGTGCCGACGACGCGCTCCCCTCACCTCACGCCGCTAGCGAAGACAAGACGAGCCTCGTGTTCGTCGCTCCCCACGAACGAGGCGGGCTGCGCAAGGTGCTGGGAGTTTTTGATGACGCCAGCGTCAACCTGACTCGTATCGAATCCAGGCCGCTGGTAGGCCTACACGGCCCACGCTGGGAGTATGCATTCGTGGTGGATGCGGAGGGCCATCGTTCGACTCCCCCGCTACAGGGCGCCCTAGAGGAGCTCCAAGCGATGGGAGCGCTGGTTAAGGTGCTGGGCAGCTACCCACGCGCCGTGGCCAGTTTCGGTCGAGCGCTCGACGTTTCGCTCGCGCCCCGGCCTAGGGCCGACGAAGAATGAACCTGCTTCTATTTCGGCGAGAAGAGCTCATCGAGAACGTCGGCCGCGTGGAGGGAGAGCGCGCTGAGCACATCCGCGAAGTGCTCAAGAAGGGCGCCGGTGAGAGCCTCAAGGTCGGCGTAGCTGGCGAAGGGAAAGGGCTCGGCCTGATTCGCGAAGTGAATCGGACGGGCTTCGTGATTGAAGTGGGCGAGCTGAGTCGCGAACCTAGCCCAGCGGTTCACCTCATCGTCGCGCTACCGCGCCCGCTCGCGCTCTCCCGCCTCCTGCATACGGCTGCGTCATTCGGGATCCGCCACATCGATCTGATTCGCGCCTGGAAAGTACCTCGCTCCTATTTCAGTTCTCCTCGCCTGCTACCCGCCCGCATAGAGGCCGATTTGCGGCTCGGCGCGGAACAAGGCGGCCAGAGCTTCATCCCGTCTGCCACCGTGCACGAAGGGTTTCGGGCCTTTGTTGAAGATCAATTGCCGCAGAGCCCCTGGGTCGCCTCGCGCGAACGTCGCTTCGTCCTCGACCCAGATGCGGAACATTCCTTCTCAAGCTCAGTCTCTTTGTCTGCGCCCATCACTCTCGCCTTTGGCCCCGAGGGTGGATTTGTGCCGAACGAACTCGAATCATTCGAGCGGGCCGGGTTTGCGGGCGTTCGCCTCGGAAAGGCGATCTTGACCACAGAGATCGCGATTGCCGCCAGCCTCGCTCAACTACAGCTTCTCAGCGAATTTCATCCGGCCCTGGTACCTTGAGCGTGCCCTTCACAACGCTGAGCTGGCGCTGCAAGGTCGAGCTCATGCTAGGAGCCGCGCATGAGTCGCCTCCTTGGATATTTTGCTCGTGGCTGCCTTGTGCTCGTCCCCGTGCTGCTCACGCTTTATGCGCTCTTGGCCATTGTCCAAAAGGCAGATGATTGGCTTCACGTCACAACCCCGGGCCTGGGCCTGGTTCTCGTCGTCGGCGTGACGACCCTGGTCGGCTTTTTGGCGACGAACTATGTGGGCCGTCGCCTCTATTTAATCTTCGATCGTTGGATGGAGCGCGTGCCCGTCGTGCGCATCCTGTATCGCTCCATTCGCGACATCATTTCCGCCTTAATCGGCGAAAAGGCCGCATTTGGTACGGCGGTATTGGTTCGGCTGGACCCGCGCTGCGAAGCACGAGTTCTCGGCTTTTTAACGCGAAGGGACGCTCCGTTCGAGCACCTGAGCGACTTCGTGACCGTTTATGTTCCGCAAGCGTACAACATCGGCGGCCAGGTGTTGCTCTTACCCAGGCATCTGATTGAGCCGCTCGAGGTCGCCTCGACCGAGGTGCTCACCTTCATCCTCAGTGGCGGCGCAACCGGGCTGAGTTCCCGCAGCTAACAATTTCATCCTCTAGCAGCGCCGGTTAGCGGGCCCCCGTCTCGAGTTTCGCCGCTCGACCAATGATCTGCGTGTGGAGCGCGCCCTCGCCCTCGCGAGAGCCTCGAAAAGCAAAAAGGCGCTCCCGCTTTGGGCACGCCCTTTTGACCTACGGAGTGACCTACGGGGAGCCTTGAGCTCCCTCGCTCGAACCGGCCTTACTTCTTGGCAGCTTCGCGCGCCTTGACCTGCTCTTTGACCTTTTCCACGATTTGGCGTGGGCAGGTCGCGTAATGCGAGAACTCCATCGAGAACTGGCCGCGACCGGAGGTGGCCGAGCGAAGATCGCCGATGTAGCCGAACATTTCAGAGAGGGGCACTTCGGCCTTGATGCGGACGTTGGTCACGCCTGATTCCTGACCCTGAACCATGCCGCGACGACGATTGAGGTCGCCGATGACATCGCCCACGTAGTCGTCCGGAACGAACACGTCCACCTTCATAATCGGCTCCAGCAGCTCGGGGCCGGCTTTGGGCATCGTCTGGCGATACGCAGCCTTGGCCGCGATTTCGAAGGCGATCTGCGAAGAGTCGACGGCGTGGAAGGCACCATCGGTGAGAGTGACCTTCATGTCCACGACGGGGAAGCCGCACTGCGGGCCCTTATCAAGCATAGACTTGAAACCCTTTTCAACGGCCGGGATGAACTCCTTCGGAACAGTACCGCCGACGATACCGGCGGAGAACTCGAAGCCCATGCCCTTTTCAAGCGGTTCGATGCGGTAGTCGATCTTGGCGTACTGGCCCGAACCACCCGATTGCTTCTTGTGGGTGTAGGAGTCGTTCACAGCCTGGGTAATCGTCTCGCGGTAGGCCACTTGCGGCTCACCGACGATCACCTCAACGCCGTGCGTGCGCTTCAAGATGTCAATCTTGATGTCGAGATGGAGCTCGCCCATGCCCTTCAAGATCGTCTCGCCCGACTCTTGGTCGACCTCGACGCGGAATGAAGGATCTTCGGCCACCATCTTGCCGATTGCGAGCGACATCTTCTCGGTCGCACCCTTGTCTTTTGCGGCAACCGCGATCGAAATAACCGGGTCAGGGAAGACCATGGGTTCGAGCGTACCGGGGTGCTTCTCGTCGCACAGCGTATGGCCGGTGCGCACGTCTTTCAGGCCCACGAGCGCCACGATGTCGCCGGCCTGAGCCTCTTCGATCATGGTGCGATCGTTAGCATGCATCTCGACCATGCGGCCGATGCGTTCGCTCTTGCCAGTAGCGGTGTTGAGGACGTTGTCGCCCTTCCGCACGCGACCCGAATAGATGCGCGTGAAGGTGAGCGCACCGAAGCGATCGTCCATGATCTTGAATGCGAGGGCGCGGAAGGGTTGCTCCGGATCCACCTTGGCGAACTCGCCCGTCTCTTGACCCTCAAGGTCGACGATGGGCTGAGGAGGAACCTCAGTCGGGTTCGGCAGGTAGTCCACCACGCCGTCGAGCACGAGCTGAACGCCCTTGTTCTTGAACGAAGAACCACAGAACGTGGGGAAGAATTCGAGCTTGATGGTGCCCTTACGGATGCACATCTTGAGATCCTCGACGCTGGGCTCTTGACCCTCGAGGTACTTCTCCATCACGGCGTCGTCTTGTTCGACAGCCATTTCGACCAGCTCGGCGCGATACTTGGCGACGATGTCTTTCATGTCGTCTGGAACGTCGACGACCTTGTAATTCTCGGGGTTACCGGTGTCGTCCCAGATATAGGCCTTCTGCTCGAGCAGGTGCACGACGCCAACGAAATCGTTTTCGATGCCGATGGGCAAAACCATGACGATCGGCTTGGCCCCGAGCACGTTCTTCACCTGGCCGATGACGCGATAAAAATCGGCGCCCATGCGGTCGAGCTTGTTGACGTAAATGATGCGCGCGACCTTGCTGTCGTTTGCGTAACGCCAGTTGGTCTCAGACTGGGGCTCCACGCCTCCCGAACCACAGAACACACCGATGCCGCCGTCGAGCACCTTGAGCGAACGGTAAACTTCAATCGTGAAGTCGACGTGGCCGGGAGTGTCGATGACGTTGAAGCGATAGCCCTTCCAGAAACAGGTCGTCGCAGCCGATTGAATCGTGATGCCGCGCTCTTGCTCCTGCACCATGAAGTCGGTCGTGGCCGCGCCGTCATGCACTTCACCGATCTTGTGGATCTTGCCGGTGAGCTTCAAAATACGCTCGGTGGTCGTGGTCTTACCGGCGTCAACGTGAGCGAAGATGCCGATATTGCGGTAGAAGCTGAGATCCGTCATGGGGCGCTGTCTCGATGTTGGGGGGTGACCGTTCGCGGTCGCCTCGATTGGGCGCCTCTTCTAATCGGACTTGTCCGCTGAGTCGAGGCGCTGTCCTCGCTTTTTGGTTGGTTGCGGTCGAAAGTTCTCGCAGAGTCCCGGGGTTTCGCGCTGCCAAGGCAAGGCGAGCTAGGCGTTTCAGCCGGCAAGACCGCCGATCGGAGCGCCTGTCTCGAAGCAAAACGAGAACCTGGACAAGGTAACCACGGCCTAGAACGAGAAAAAGGGGCGCGCCGGGCGGCGTACCCCTTTCTGAGGAAGGCTGAGCGAGGAGCTGGCCGTCAGTACGGAGCGCTCCCCTGCTTCCAGGCCGGAACTTGCATGCGCCAGCTTAGGATAGGAGCGGGAGCCGTTAGTACCGGTAGCCTTCGGGCTTGTAGGGGCCTTCCACAGGAATCCCCAAATATTCCGACTGCTTCGAGGTCAGACGCTCGAGTTTTGCCCCGAGCTTCGGCAGGTGAAGCGAGGCCACCTTCTCGTCGAGCTTCTTCGGCAAGAGGTGCACGCCGAGGGGGAACTTGTCCTTCCAGAGCGCCATCTGCGCGATGACCTGGTTAGAGAAGCTGTTCGACATCACGAAGCTGGGGTGACCCGTGGCGCAGCCCAGGTTCACCAGACGGCCGCGCGCGAGCACGGTGATGCGCTTGCCGTCGGGATAAATGAACTGGTCCACCTGGGGCTTCACGTTCTCTTCGCGGATGTCGGCTCGTTTCTCGAGGTACGCGATGTCGATCTCGCTATCGAAATGGCCGATGTTGCAAACAATCGACTCACTCTTCATCACGTCTAGGTGGCGCGCCACGACTACGTCGCAGCAGCCCGTCGCGGTAACGAAGATATCACCAATCGGCGCAGCTTCGTCCATCGTGACAACCTGGTAGCCTTCCATCGAAGCCTGCAGAGCACAGATGGGATCAACCTCGGTCACGAGCACGCGGGCGCCGAGGCCACGCATGGCTTGGGCGCAGCCTTTGCCCACATCGCCGTAACCCGCGACTACACAGACCTTGCCAGCAAACATGACGTCGGTCGCGCGCTTGATGCCGTCGGTCAAGGACTCGCGGCAGCCGTACAAGTTATCAAACTTGCTCTTGGTCACCGAATCGTTGACGTTGATGGCGGGGCACTTCAAGCGCCCTTCGCGGAACATGTCGTAGAGGCGATGCACGCCGGTCGTCGTCTCTTCGCTCAGGCCGCGAATAGGGTCTGCGCCCTCAAAGAGCTGAGCATGCTTCTGGTGGATCCAGATGGTAAGGTCACCACCGTCATCTAGGATCATGTTGGGACCGAGCCCGCCTTTGAAGGCGTAGATTTGACGCTCGAGGCACCACTCGTACTCCGGCTCCGTTTCGCCCTTCCAGGCGAAAACAGGAATGCCGCGGGCTGCGATGGCGGCCGCGGCGTGATCCTGCGTCGAAAAGATATTGCACGAGGTCCAAGTCACCTCAGCGCCCAGCTCGATCAGGGTCTCGATCAAGACGGCCGTCTGAATCGTCATGTGCAGACAGCCGGCGACGCGCGCGCCCTTGAGCGGCTTTTGGGCTCCAAACTCTTGGCGGAGGGCCATCAGACCCGGCATCTCCGTTTCGGCGATGCGAATCTCTTTACGGCCCCACTCGGCCAGACTCATGTCGGCGACGCAGTAGGTGTCCCCTTGTTGGGTCGGGACCTTGGTTTGGGTGAGAGGGGGCACTGGCTTGTTCATGCCCCGGGCTTCTTAGTCGGATCGGTCCTAGCTGCAAGAGTCCTCAGCGCTGGCCGGCTGATAGAAAAGGGGCAGGGTCAGAAAACGGGCCCCCGAAAGACGACTCACAAGGTCGCGAAAATTCGTGTATTCTTCCGAACTGATGGACCGCCACGCCCGGTTTGACCAGGCCTACTATGACCGCTTTTATTTGTCCTCGAAGTCTCGGGTGACTTCAGCGGACGAGCACGCCCACTTAGCTCGCTTCGTGTTCGAGTTTGCCAAACACAATGGCGTCGAAATCCAGTCCGTCTTGGACGTGGGTGCCGGCATCGGTTTGTGGAAGCGCTGGATCGAGAAGAACGCCAAGAAGGTGACGTATCGCGGGACGGAGGTCAGCGACGCCATGTGTAAAGAGAACGGCTTCGAGAAACGCGACATCGCTCGTTGGCGGGACCGTGAGCTCTACGACCTCATCGTTTGCCAAGGCGTATTGCAGTATCTGCCGGACCCAGACGTAGCGCCCGCCATCGCCAATCTAGCCGCGATGTCGAAGGGGCTCGTCTATCTCGAAATTACCACCCGACTCGACCTCAAAGAGCGCTGCGACACAGAACGAACCGACTTGGACATCTTTGTGCGCAACGGCTCGTACTACCGCACCCTCTTGCTGAAACATTTTCTCCAGGTCGGCGCCGGGCTGTGGTGGTCGAAAGAATACACTCCCCCCTTCTTTGAGCTCGAAATGAACGGCGTAGCCAAGTAGGCTAGCCAAGTTGGCGGGCGTCACTTCATCGTGATCCGCCTCCCCAAGGCCTATGCCAGGAATAATCCGTCGTTCTCTCAGCATCCTATTGATTGTCCTGTCGATCTTGGGGCTGCTCAACGTTTACTCCGACAACAGCGAAGTCATAAAAATGGCGAGCCGCGTCGCGTGCTCGGCGTGTGAAGCGCGTCTTATCCAATCCGGCCGATCGCCCATCGCGCAAACACTCACCTTTCAGACGGCGCCGGCGACTCTGGTGGTCGTCGAGTGCAAACGCGAGTTCATTTTTTTGGGCGACTACGCCTGCGTCATTCCCTAGTAAACGTCCCCGTCCAAGCGCCATGGCCCAATCCCCCAACTCTTCTCGGCCCATCCTCAAGACTCGCAGCAGTCTGTCGGCAGCTCACCCTTGGCATGGCGTTCCTATTGGGGACGAAATGCCTGGAGTCATCAACTGCTTCATCGAGGTGGTACCGCATGACACCGTCAAGTTCGAACTGGAGAAATTCTCCGGTATCTTAAAAGTCGACAGGCCGCAGCTCTTCTCCAATCGCTGCCCGATGCCCTATGGTCTCGTGCCGCAAACGCTGTGCTTGGCTCGCGTCGCAGCCCGTTGCAACGAAGTCACGCACCGCAGCGATATCGTAGGAGACGGCGATCCAATGGATATTTGCGTTGTTTCTGAGCAAAATATCCCGAACGGCAATATCCTGATGACGGCGCGGGTCATCGGTGGCCTGCGCATGATCGATCGCGATGAGGCCGATGATAAAATCATCGCCGTTTTGAAGGCCGATCCGGCCTACCTCGATTGGCAGGATCTGCGCGACTGTCCCCGTCCTTTCATCGACCGCCTCAAGCACTATTTCCTCACGTATAAGCAGCAACCGGGTCAGGTGAGCCCCTGCGAAATCGCGGAGGAATATGGGGTCGAGGAAGCGCGCCAGATGGTCAATCTGGCCCATCAAGATTACCTCGATAAATTCGGCGATTTGGCGACCTTGTTACGAAACACGATGCGGCTCGACTAAGACGAGTCGGGATCGCGCGTCGGAGTGGGTGTGCAGCCGAAATTGCGGCTATTTGGCGAAGAAGTTTCCTTTCCCGACAGCGGCGAGTCGCCGCTAGCGGCGGTGATGGAACTTGCGTTCGTGTACCCGGCCGATCCGGCAGAGGGCGACTCGTCGCTCGGCGCCGAGCGCGATCTTCCCCGCGAGCGAGAGATCGAGCGACTGCTCGAAGCCCACGGCGCGATCAGCGTCGAAGCTCTCACCGACTGCGTCTTGGATTTTGACTCCACCGCTAACTATTTACTAACTGTTACAGACCCTGCGCACCCTGGCTTAGACCCCGCCGCCCACAGCGCCTGTTCGTTTGTGGCCCACGCAGTCCCCCTGCTCCGTAACGCCGGCGTCGACGTACGCATCGACCCATCCTTCCCCTACCCTACCTTGCCCCCAGACGTGCGCGTGCATGCGCTGGTTGTGCCCGATGAATCCGTGGAGTGGTTCGAGGTCCGCGTCGGTATTGATATTGACGGCAAACCCTACAACATTGTGCCCGCGTTGCTCGATTTGCTCGAAAAAGCCCAAGAAGGTTCGACTTTCGACTCGCTGTCTCGTTACCCAGCGCGTTATCGCGCCATTCGGCTCGACAACGGTCGCCACGTCGTCCTGCCTTGGTCGCGTCTCGAACGCATTTTGGCCATCTTGAGTGAACTCTATCAAGATCGTGAAGGGAAAAACCTACGCCTGCCGAAGGCCCGAGTTCAGGAGCTGGTGGAGCTCGATGAAGCCTTCCAAAGCGGATCGCAATCGCTCGAATGGCGTGCGGGTGCGGAATGGCTCGAGCAAGCGCGCACTCGAAAAAGGGGACCCACCTGGACGCCCCCGCCGGCCGCGCTCCGCGCAAACTTACGAAGCTACCAGCACGAGGGGTTGAGCTGGCTTGAACACATGCGCGACGTGGGTGCGGGCGCCGTACTCGCAGACGATATGGGGCTCGGCAAGACGCTGCAAACCATCGCTTTGCTCAGTCGCGAGAAGGAAGCGCGTCGACTCGATCGGCCTTGCTTGGTCGTGTGCCCGACCAGCCTCGTTGGCAATTGGCTAAAAGAGCTCGCGAAGTTCGCGCCGCACCTGCGTCTGCTCGAATATCAGGGCCCTAAGCGCGCAGAAAAGCGACCCTTGTTCGGGCGGAGCGACGTCATCGTAACCAGCTACCCGATCGCGATCCGCGACAAGACCGAGTTGCTGCAGCTCGAGCTTCACTATCTCATCATCGATGAAGCTCAGACCATCAAGAATCCAAGCAGCCAGGCGCGCCAAGTGCTTTCCGGCCTCAAGGCGCGGCACCGCCTACTGCTCAGCGGCACGCCCGTCGAGAATCATCTCGGAGAGTTGTGGTCCGTGCTCGATTTCGCTGTGCCCGGTTTGCTCGGCAGCCAAGCCGAATTTCAGCGGCAGTTCCGAGTCCCGATTGAGGACGCAGGCGACGCCACAAAACTAGAGCTCTTGCGGAAGCGCGTTTCGCCATTTTTGCTGCGCAGAACCAAAGAGTCTGTGGCGCGAGACCTCCCGCCCAAGACGGAGCTGACACGCGCCATCGAGCTGTCTCGAGCCGAGCGCGACCTCTACGAAAGCATCCGTCTCGCGGCCGATAGCGAAGTTCGTGCTGCCATCCGCAGTCAAGGCCTCCTGGGGTCCGCCATCACCATCCTGGACGCGCTGATGAAGCTGCGCCAGGTTTGCTGTCATCCCCACCTCTTGCCCGTCGACAAGGCGCGCGACGTCAAAACTTCGTCCAAATTTGAATACTTTTTGCGCTTCACCCAAGAACAGCTTGCCGAAGGTCGGCGCGTCCTCGTGTTCTCGCAGTTCGCGAAGATGCTCGCGCTCTTGGAGGACGGCCTCAACAGTCGCGGCGTGAAAACCCTGTGCCTCCATGGCCAAAGCAAGAATCGCCAGGAGCTCGTCGCTAACTTCGAAGCGGGCCATGCCGACGTATTCCTGATCAGCCTCAAGGCCGGCGGTACCGGTCTGAATTTGGTCTCAGCCGATACGGTGATCCATTATGATCCGTGGTGGAACGGTGCGGCGCAAATGCAAGCCACCGATCGAGCCTACCGGATCGGCCAAAAGAAGCCCGTCTTCGTCTACAACCTAATCGCTCACGGTAGCGTCGAGGAGCGCATGCTGGCCTTGCAGGCTAAAAAGCGGCGCTTGTCGGAAGACCTCTTCACAAACGGCCCAACCCCACATCGACTCAGCGAGCCTGAGCTGGCGGACCTCCTCTCGCCCCTCGAGCCTCGCGATAGTGAGTCCGGTGACGGCGAAACGGGCGCTACCGATGCCTCGCCGGTCCCCGCTTTCGCCTCGTTCACTTGAGCCCCCAGCTCCTTTCGCTTCTAGCGCACCGACTTTCAGGCTGACCAATAGAGACCCTTTTCTCCGCACGAGCGGCGACTATGGTGGCGAGCACCGTGCCGCGATTCTCTTGGTTTCCCGCGTTAGCTCTTCCCTTGGCTGCAGCTCTCCTCCTGAGCGCCGGCTGTCAATCGATCCTAGGCCTCGACAAGTATTCACCGTCCTCAGACGATTCTGAAGTACCAGGAAAATCGGGGGGTAGCGGCAACGGGGGCGAAGGCGGCGAACCTAGCGACGGCGAGTGTGTGCGGGCTTCGGATTGCGACGACGACAACGAGTGCACGGAAGACCTGTGCAAGAGCCAGAAGTGCGACCACGATCCGGTCGCAGGCGGAACTGCCTGCGACGGCGGCGTCTGCACTGGCGTGTCCGGCGCCGAGAAGTGCCAGGCCTGCATCGACAATGAGGCTGATTCAGAGATCGACGCCGGCTGTAGCCAAGAAGCGCCGCAATGTCGCACCACGGGCACGGTACGATGTGTGGGTTGTGAAAAGCACGCCGATTGCGACGACGACAACGAGTGCACCCTCGATGCATGCCAAACCAACGGAAGCTGTAAATATACCGCCAAAGCTGCCGGCCAGAAGTGCAAACAGGGCGTGTGTAGCGGAGAAGCGACCGAAGAGGCCTGCGTCCTTTGCATTGATAGCGAAGACGGGCTCGAAATCGACAAAGGCTGCGACGAGGACGCGCCCATTTGTTCGGGTTCGGCGTGCCTCAAATGCCAAGATTCGGGCGACGAAGTCGACCTCGGGTGCACCGAGGGAACGCCGAGCTGCGACGAGACGTCGGGTCTCTGCTTCAATGAATGTTCGAGCGTCGAGTGTGACAACGGTGGCTGCGAGGTCGTGCCCGATGACACGCGTTGCCCTACGACGGACGGCTGTCAGGGTCGCTGCGACAAGTTGATGGGCTGCGTGCAGCGAATACCCACCGTGAAAGACGACCTCATCGTCGACAAGTCGTTTGAAGCCTCGGTCGATGACAGCTATTGGGGCGCTTCCGAGTCGGTGGACAACGCCGACTACGTCGCTCTCGATCTCTCAGAGATCATAGTGACCAGTGGCGACGCCTTCGAAGGCACTCATGTTGCCCGCATGCCAAGCGGCGCGGGGCTCGACTACGACCTCTACCAAACGTTCGACATGCCCCCTCGGGCCATCAAGCTCACTTTTTCAGGCTATTACCGGGCGATCGTCCTCGAAGGTACGCCGAATCCATCTGAGGAAGCGCCCGGGGATTACATGTTTGGCTCACTCTACAACTATGACACCGAGTCGTTTGACCCAGATTTCGTGACCACCGTACCCGGCCTGCCCTACTCGGTTGATGACCCTCTACCGACCACGTGGACTCGCTTCGAGTACGATGTGACTGACTTTTCGAATCTACCCGCAGATGGGCAACCCGAGCTCAACTATGTGAGCAAGGCGGACTCGGACGCCCCAACCGTCATCTACGAGCTTGATAGCGTCGATGTGATCGCTACGGTTTGCGAGTAATGGTGGCGAATTCCTCTCGATCCGAAACCGTCGATCGTCTCCGTCTGCTAGGAGTGTCGGGTTCGACACGCGTCGTTGAAGGAGAGCTGAGGCGCATCGTGCGGCGCGCCTGGGATCGCGACAATGCGGAACGCCTCCTGGAACGACCCGCCGAGAAAGTCGGGCCGACGGCCATCGCGATGCCGTTTTCGCCCGCTTTGGCGGCCATTCTCGCGACCTATCACCGCACCAGCGCTCGGCTCCTGTGGGATCTCTATGAGTTCGAAGAGGTGCGTTTAGAGCCGCTCTACGAGGCCGTCTATAGCGCCGTCGCGGCTGATCGGCGCCCCTTCTTTGGCACCGGCCCGCGCATTCCAATCACCGTAGAGTCCAGCGCCGATTTGCCCATCGAAGCCAATGCGAGGCAGGTGGTGGGGGCCGTCAAGAATGCGCTCACAGACGCCGCTCGCTCCAAGGGGCTCGAACTCGTCGTCGATCCCGAGCACCCCGCGCTCACCTTCTCCATTCGCGCCTACCAAGCACGAGATGGTTACGCCCGCACCACGCTCTCGCTCGACGTAGCCGGTAGGCCGCTCCACGAACGAGGTTACCGAACACTCGGTGGCGACGCTCCTTTGCGCGAAGATTTAGCGGCCTTACTCGTGATGTTGTCGCGCTTCGACGCGCGCCGTGAGGCCTTGCTCGACCCCCTGTCGGGCTCCGGCACACTCGCTATCGAGGCGGCACTCATGGCCCAGGGCAAGCCTATTTGGACGAGCGGGCGCAAACCTCAGCTCGCCACTCATCCGCTGTTTGAGGCCGAGTTCGCCAAGTGGAAAGCTCCGCTGTTCGCGGATACCGAAGCCGCGATCTTCACTTGCGAATCCGATCCCGAAACGGCAGAGCTACAAGACCGAGCCCTACAAACCGCAGGAGTTGAGCGGCTCGTCAAGTTTAGACAGGGCGACTTTCGCGACCTCGACCCTGTGGTGCTCCTCGAGGAAGTGCAGCGCCAAGGAAAGTCGGGGGGCGTTTTGCTCACCAATCCCCCTTATGGCGGACGCCTAAGCTATGATGAGCGAGAGCTCTTCGAACTCTACCAAGCCGTTCATGAGCTGTGGCGATCCCTACCGGGCTTTCGCGCCGCGCTGTTCGTGGGTGAACCCGAGAATACGGATGAAACTCCACGGATCCGCCTGATTGAGAAGGCCTTCCGCGGACGCCCTCGCGTGCACAAGCCGCTCAAAAATGGCCCAATGCGCGCAAGCTTCCTGCTCTACGACGAGGGTTGAGCTCAGCCACGGTTCAGCGCTGCTCAGCTAACCGAGAGCCGCCACGGAAGGGAGTTGCGCGATTCGCTATGCCCTACTTATTCGCTCACGAATCGAAGGGAGACGGCGGCAGCTTGGGCTTGATCAGGTTAGGCCCACGGAGGTACTCGGGCGTCAAAGACCGCTCCGTAGCCTCGTGCTGAGCGAGCCAGGCCACAGCCCGAGCGTGCGGATCCACGCGACCAAACCGTTCCAGCGCGCCCGGGCTCAGTTCTGGTTGCGTCTCCGCGCCCTCGCTGCATGCTAGGGTCAGAGTTCGGCATATGGCTCCAACAAAATAGCAGCGGGCTCCCCCACCCAGAGTCAGAAGACTCGCTCGTGCCCCTTCGCTCGCCACGATGGCGGGCTCGGCCAGTGGCGCGAAATTGGCGTCAAAAACGCCAACAAATAGCTCACCGCGCCGCGCGTCACGCGCCGCAATCACACGCGAGCCGGGCGCTGGCGCCTCTAAGTGCCCAGCCGGGTCAAGAAAGCCCGTTACTGCAAGGGCCCGCAAGCTGCACACGCTCACCGCCTCGAGTCCCAGGCCGAGCTCAAGGCCCTGAGCCAAGGCGAGCCCCATGCGAATCCCGGTGAACGCCCCTGGACCCCGACTGACAGCTACCCGCGTGAGGGAGTGTTTCTCCCAACCTGACTCAGATAGAGCCGAATCGAGGTGCGAGAGCATGCGTTCGGCGTGTTGGTTTTCCTCGTGGTGCTCTCGTTCTAAAACGACACGCCCTTCCGAGAATAACGCTAGGGAGCCCCAGATACCCGACGTTTCAATGCCCAAGATGCGCGCGCGCCCTAGCACAGCCTAGCCCCATTGCTGCGCTCCGCTAGCTTATCCCTTGCGACTTGATAGCGATCGTCCTTCCAGAAGGGCAAGCAGCCGTTGCAACCAAGACCACAACAGCCGAGCGCGCCTAGCTTGGGCGCCTTGGCGCCGCCGAGAGGCGCTCTCAAAGAGCTCACCAGTGCGGTAGCGGGCAACAGCCCCTGTTCAACGGCAAACGAGCGCCTGTCCTGAGTAAGCTGAGCTTCGTCGCGGGCCTCGAGTGGGCGCGCCTTGCGGGCGACCACGCCTGGCACGATCGAGCTAGCCACGCGCTCACCATCGGCATGAAAGGCGGCGAGAGGAATGCGGATAGCTCGACTTTCGCCGGCGGTAACGCGCTCGGTGATGAGCCCGGTATCGGCCGCCTCGAACTCATAGAGCCGCAGACGCACGACCTCGATGGAATTAGGTAAGAGGAACTCGAGCACATCACCGGCGAGTAGGCGATTTTTTATTTCGAGCACCAAAGAGCCGCCTGAGCTGGCGTCTCCCGGGCTCACGCTGCGCACGACGCCCGCATATTCGAAGTAGGCCAGGCTCGCCGAGGAAGTGAGATTTTGCCCGGTTTGGTCGAGCCGCCCCGAAAAGAAGCCCTCGGTGTAGCCCCGATTCGGAACTGTCATGAGCTCAGCCAAGAACGGCGTCGCGTCGAAGCTCTCTGGATCTTGGTAATAGCGGTCGATGGCGGCTCGATAGGCGCGCCCCACCACGGCCAAGTAGTATTCGCTCTTGTTGCGCCCTTCGACCTTGAGCGAATCGATGCCCAGGCGAAGATAGTCCGCAAGGCGAGGCATGAGGTTCAAGTCCCGCGAGTTCATGATGTACGAACCGCGCTCGTCTTCCTCGATGGGATAGAGCTGCCCGGGGCGAAACTCTTCTTCGAGAAAGAACTCGAACTCGCGCATGTTTTCGTCGGTAATTTCGAGTAGGCCCTCGCTGCCGTCTGCCTTTTTTACCTTGAGCGAGTACTTCCAGCGGCAACTATGAGCGCAACTGCCCTGATTTGAGCCGCGCTCCGCCATGTAGTTCGAGAGCAAGCAGCGCCCCGAATAGGTCATGCACATCGCGCCGTGTACGAAGGTCTCGAGGCGCACACTCGGGCACCGCTGCCGAATCTCTTCTAGTTCGGCGAAGCTCACCTCGCGCGCCATCACGACCAGCGAGGCTCCGGCGCGATGCCAAGCGTTCACCGTCAAGTAGGAGAGCACGTTGGCCTGAGTCGAGACGTGCAGCTCGAGTTCCGGAGCGCGCTCGCGTAAATACTCGATCACTCCCAAGTCAGCGACAATCACGCCGTCTGGCCGAATGGCGCGGAAAGCCTCCAGCGAGGCCTCGAGGCGCTCTACGTCACGGTTGTGAGTGAAGAGATTGAGCGTCAGGTAGACGCGCTTGCCATGCTCGTGAGCGAAGCGCACGCCCTCGGCTAGAGCTTCGACGGAGAAGCCGCTCTTACTGCGGAGACTGAGATCGGGCGTCCCGGCGTAGATCGCGTCTGCGCCGTAGAGGACTGCCGTCTTCAGCTTCTCGAGGTCCCCGGCTGGTAGGAGCAGTTCGGCTCGCCCAGGGCGATTTTTGGGCTCGGAACGACTTTCGCGCCGCTCGGACTCTGTGGGCTCGCGAGTTGTCATGGCTGGTGTAACAATGGAGCGCGAGCTTGACACGAAAGAGCCTCCCCCGGAGGGGAGGCCTTTCTTTTTTCGTCGGGGCGGCGAGATTCGAACTCACGACCCCTAGTCCCCCAGACTAGTGCGCTAACCAGGCTGCGCCACGCCCCGAAAACCTCGTCCGTTTTTCCACGAAGCCGTCTCCGGCTACGTGGCCCAAAGCTCCCTGGGGGAAGCTTTGGAAAGAGCGCCGGGTCACCCCGGCTCAAAGGCCCGCGGACCTTAGCCAGGCCAAACGGGAAAGCAAGCGGGGAAGCGCACGCTCAATTCAGAAAAACCGTGGCCTGAAGGTAGAACCATTTCGCCCGTAGGCCGGCCTCGGGTCGAGGAATTGCGCGAAAGCCCGACTCTGAGTCGCCATGTTCGAGCGTCTCGGTTCCGCCCCCACCCGGGAAACAGGCTGACGCCCAGCCCCCGGAGGCATCGAAAGCTTCAGCCAATGCGGGCTATCGGGGCGCCGAGTGTGAGCTCATCGAGCACTCTCTCGATACGAGGGTCGCTCACGAGCAACTCGGGCTGCGCTTCGTAGTATTCGACTATCTCTCGTGCGCCCTGAAAGAAGGGAACCTCAGCCCGAAACTCGGGCACGAAATTGCGAAGCTTGCTGTTATCAAATACGGCGTTGTTCGCTTTGTCACCGAGGAGTCCAGCGCCCCACTCTTCGTCTCGTTCGGCGATCTTCGTCGAAGGAATGTAGACGACCTTCGCTTCTACGCGCGCCGCGCGAGCCAGAGCCCGCACTATTTCGTTCCAAGGCAGGGCCTCGTCGCTGGTGATGTGAAAACACTCACCGGGAGTCGCCGGGTGTCCCAAAAGGCCCACGAGCCCGCGCGCGAAGTCGCTATGATGAGTGAGCGTCCACAGGTTGGTGCCATCGCCGTGCAATACGATCGGCTTGCCTTGTTTCATGCGCGAAAGAAAAGTGGGGCCCGCGCCATGAGGACTAAAAGGCAAAAGTGTTCGATCGTAGGTGTGCGAGGGACGCACGATCGTGACAGGAAAGCCTTCCGCCTCGTAGGCCGCCATCAGGCTCTTTTCGCAGGCGATCTTGTTCCGAGAGTACTGCCAGTACACATTACCGAGCGGAGTGGACTCATAAATCGGTAACTTCAGAATCGGCTTTCTGTAAACAGAGGCGCTCGAAATGAAGATGTATTGGCCCACTTTTCCGCGAAAAAGCGCGAGGTCTTGTTCGACGTGCTCGGGCTCGAAGGCAATAAAATCGACGACAACATCGAAGCGCGCGCCTGCCAGAGCTCGCTCCACCTGGGCCCTGTCCCGTACGTCCGCCAAAAGGACGCTCGTTTTCTCTGACCACGGCCGAAGCCCTCTTCGTTCACCCCGATTCAAGACCGTGACTTCGATGCCGCGGGCCTCCGCGAGCGCCACGCACGCCGAGCTCAGGATGCCGCTGCCTCCGATAAAAAGCGCCTTCACAGCTTGAGCTTAGCGGCCTGGTGCCCTCGTTCACCATCCCTGCCGCTTCTCGGAGGGGCTCTTGACAGCCCGAACGAAACGACCCATCTCCGCGACGTCATGACTGAATCGAGAACCTCGGAATTTCGCGCCGACGTAGCGCAAGTCCTCCACCTCGTCGTCAATTCGCTCTACACCAAGAAAGAAATTTTCTTGCGTGAGCTTATTTCAAACGCCTCGGACGCCATCGATAAGCGTCGCTTCAAGGCCCTTACGGACTCTACCCTAGCCGTTAGCGCGCCCAAGATTCGTCTTGAACCGAATGAAGGCGCCAAGACGCTCACGCTCACGGACGACGGCATCGGCATGACGGAAGACGAGCTGGTCGCAAACCTCGGTACCATCGCACGCTCGGGGACCAAAGAATTTCAAACCGAGGTCGCCGCGCAAAATGCCAGCGGAGACTTGGGGCAGCTCATCGGCCAATTCGGCGTCGGCTTCTATAGCGCGTTTCTCGTGGCTGAGCGCGTCGAGGTCATCTCTCGCCCCGCAGCCGGAGGCAGCGCGCACCGCTGGGAAAGCGACGCAAAAGGCACTTTCTCGGTGGCGCCAGCCGAGCGCAATGAACCCGGCACCACCATCATTCTGCACCTCAAAGAGGAGGAGCTGGACTACGCCAAACCCTGGCGTGTGCGTGAGGTCGTGCGCCAGCACTCCGACTACGTGTCGCATCCGATCGAGCTCGTCACTCACAGCGAGAAGACGGAAACCGACGAAGGCGGCGAGAAAATTGAGGTCATCAACAAGGCCAAGGCGCTTTGGCAGAGAAACCCCAAGGAAGTGACCTTGGAGGAGTACAACGAGTTTTATAAGCACCTCGCTCACGATTGGGACGAGCCGCTCGCGCATCGCCACTTCAAGATCGAGGGCACGCAGATGTTCGCGGGCATCGTCTATGTGCCCAAGAAGAGCCGCAGTGATATGTTAGATCCGCGCGGCGAACACGGCGTGCGCCTGCATGTGCGCCGCATTTTGGCGATGGAGAGCTGCGAAGAGCTCCTGCCCAAGTGGCTCCGTTTCGTCAAGGGCGTGGTGGATTCGGAAGACCTGCCGCTCAACGTTTCGCGCGAGACTCTCCAAGATTCAAAAGCTATCCGCGTCATTCGCAAGCAGGTCGTGCAAAACGTGCTCGCCATGCTCGAAGAGCTGAAGAACGAAAAAGCTCCCGACTATTTCTCATTTTTTAAGTCCTTCGGCGCCGTGCTCAAGGAGGGTTTCTATTTCGAGCCCGAGTTCCAAGACCGTTTAGCTGAACTGGCGCTCTTCCCGAGCACTCACGCTACGGCGGCGGAGCTTGAGCAACAGGAGCAAGGCGCTTTCACCACGCTCGCAGACTACGTGAGCCGCATGAAGCCCGAGCAGCCTGGCATCTATTACCTCGAAGGTTCCGATTTGAATCTGGCCAAAGACAGCCCCTTGCTCGAGAAGCTGCGCGAGAAGGGCTTCGAGGTGCTGTTCATGGTCGACCACGTCGACTCGTTCGCGCTTGAAAAACTGAGCGAGTACCAAGAGAAGAAGTTCTTGAACGTGGCCGGCGCTGGCCTCGACTTCGGCGAAAAGAGTGAACCCAAAGAAGAAACGGACGCGCTAACCACCCGCTTCTCCGAAGTGCTCGCAGGGCGGGTAGGCTCCGTGCGAAACTCCGAACGACTCAGCCAGAGTCCCGCCTGTTTGGTCACACCCGAGGGAGGTTTGCCGCCCCATATGGCGGCCATGTTCCGCGCGCAGAACCTGACCATCCCGGAGCAAAAGCGAATCCTCGAGATCAACCCCAACCATCCGCTCATTCAGAACCTGCGCAAGATGCAGCTCTTGAACGCAGACTCTGTCGACCTGGGTCGCTTCGTGGAGCTCGTCTACGATCAAGCGCTCCTCGCCGAAGGCGCTCCGCTCGACAATCCGCGAGCAGTAGCCGATCGTTTGAGTGATGTGCTGAGAGACCTATCCAGCGCGCGCCTCGCCTGAGTACGGAGCGCAATGCCAACCCCAGGAGGGAGTGCTAGGGTGACAGGGCATGAATAGGCGGGACTGGCTCTATCTGGCTGCTTCGGGTGCGTCGGTCGTAGCGCTCTCGAGCGCCCTGGGCCCCGTTTCACGGCGGAGGATTCGGGGGCTTGGGCGCGCAGGCCTCAAACGGGGCCCAGGCCCCCTCGCCTTACCTCGCGACTTCTACACCACCGTTCTAAGCCGCACGGGCATGCCCATGACCGACGGCGTCAAGACGCCCGCCCTACCTGACGGCATGGCCTGCTTTCAGGGGCCAAGCGGTGAATGGATCCTGACGCGAAACCACGAAATCGGGCGCAAGGCGGCCCTCGGCGGCTATCCCAAAGGACAACCCGAGTACGCCCATGACCCCGGCGCCGATGGCGGCGTTTCACGCCTCGTCCTCGACCCGACGAACCTGCATGTCCTGTCGTCTAATATGATCCTAACGGGTACTCTGCTCAACTGTTCGGGTGGGCCGAGTCCTTGGGGTTACTTGACGTGTGAAGAGACCGAAGAAGAGGGCCATGGCTGGGTCTTTTTATGCGATCCGGCGGCGCGTGAGCTTCGTCCGCCTCAGCCTGTGATGGGATACGGACGCTTTCGACACGAGGCGGTGGCCGTCGATCCGGAGACAGGCCGAGCCTACCTCACCGAAGATCAACCAGATGGCTGTTTGTATCGATTCACGCCAGCCGATCTAGGGGCGCCCTTTGTCGGTCAGCTCGAGGTTGCCCGCGCCACACTCGGCCAACATTTCGCTACCGATCACAAGATGCGTCCCAAAGACGCCATCGAGGTCGAATGGGCCCCCATTGCCGATCCTTTAGCCAAGGTGGAGGCGCTACGAGTGCAGGCGGCGCGCCTCGGAGCCCTCAAAGTACGGCGCGGCGAAGGCATCTGGTTCGAGCGGGCTTCTGAAGTTCGCGGTAAGAGCGTGGTCTTCACGGCCACCACGGGCGGAGCAGCAGGCAAGGGCCAGATTTTTCGCTTGAACTTGAGCTCGAAGGGCGGAGACCCCAGCGAACTCGATCGGCTCGAGGTCATCACCGAAGCGCCCGCGCAGCGAGGCTTGCAATTTCCCGACAACATCAGCGTCGCCCCCTGGGGTGACGTCATTGTCGCCGAAGATGGGGTCGAACCGAATCATCTGGTCGGCGTTCGCTCGGATGGCAGTTGCTACGCGGTTGCCCGCAATATCGTGTCGGATGGAGAGTTCGCCGGAGTGTGCTTTTCGCCCGACGGAAGCACCCTGTTTTGCAATCTTCAGAAAGACGGACTGACGCTCGCCATTCGCGGCCCCTGGCAAGAACTAATCAAGGCGCGCTCCGCCTAAGAATTGAGCCTAATTGAGGAGCTGGGGCTGAGCGAGAACTGGTCTTGAGCGACAAATGGCAAACGGGCTCCCGAAGTGGGAGCCCGTTTTTTCTCTAGTGCAGTTCTGTCTCACCGCACCGCAACGCCGCGATCTGTGCGACCTCGAGGCTTACTCGTGAACCTTGAAGTCCACATGAATCTTCACGTCGGGCTTGGCGCAGACACCCATCTCGCAAAGGTCGTCCTCTTTGATGCCGTGAGCCGTCACGTTGACGCCCAAATCGCCGCTGACGCTGTAGGTAGTGCCAGCTCGAGAAGCCTTGTAAGAAATGCCGACGGGCTTGCTCACCCCGTTCAAGATCACGGTACCCATTGCCTTGCCGGTCACGCTCTTTCCGTCTTCAGGGAAGGTGAGCTTGCTGCGCTCGACTTGAAAGGTCACCGTCGGGTTCTTGTCGGCGTGCATGCGCTCGCGCATGTGCTTGTTGCGCATCTCCATGCCGGTATCGAGCTTCGCGAACGGGACCGTTAGTTTCACGAGACCGCCGTCTTCGGCAACGGTGAGAGGACCGTGACCGTCGATCTTGAGGCCCATCGGACCCTTGGCGTGAAATTCGAGCTTTCCCGCGCCCGAGAGTGCCGCCTGGGCGACGCCCACGACGAGGGCGAGCGACAGAAACACGCCGGAAAGGAGGGACGTTTTTGTCATCATACTCGAGGCAACTGCTTTCATTTTTCTTGTCCTTCTCGGGGGCCCGAGGCCCGACTTCAACCGTTGTCACTGTAACGTAGCTCGCTCTGAGCCGACGACCAAGGGGGATTGGGACGGCTGAACGCTGAATCGATGCGCTGCCTACGGCCCTGAAAATAGGGCTCTTCCCTGGCCGATTGAGGGCTCTCGATGTAACAAGCGGCGTTCTGTGGAAAAGTACGCCCCCATCGACCAGGCGCTGCTGGCGGATCATCCCGACACGCAGTTGGAACTCCTTCAAACTACTGGAGTTTTGGGCGATATTTATCCTGAAGTGCAAGCCATGGTCGGCTTCGGTGGCGACGGGCAGGGCCACAAAGATTTGTGGGCCCACACCAAGCAGGTCGTGCTCCAAAGCCTGCCTCGCCGTGAAGTTCGCTGGGCTGCCCTTTTTCATGATGTCGGGAAAGTGCGCACCTATTCCACCGACTTGGGCAAGGTGACCTTTCACTCGCACGAGGCCGTCAGCGCCCGCCTATTCGACCGAGCCGCCAGGCGCACTGCCCTGCCCACCGAGACCCAGCGCACGGTGAGCTTCATTGTGCGCCATCTTGGCTACCTCGAGGCCTACCAGAGCGATTGGACCGACAGCGCCGTGCGACGCGTTCATAAAGAGCTCGGTGAGCACTTTGATGATGTGCTCGCCTTGGCGCGCGCCGATATCACCACCAAGCGCGCCGAGCGACGCCAGAAGCACCATGAACGCATGGCCGAGCTCAAGCGTCGTGCTCAAGCCATCGCCGAAGCCGATGCCCAGGTTCCCGCTTTGCCCAAAGGCTTAGGCCTCGAGGTCATCACCGCTCTCGAGTTGAAGCCCGGCCCCATCGTCGGAAAGCTCATGCGAGAACTCGAACTTGCCGTTCTCGAGGGCAAGCTACCGGCGCAAGGGGCAAACTCTGTGTACATCGAGTTCTTGCGAGAACACGCGCAAGCTGCGCTTCTTCAAGCTGACCCTCACGCGGACAAGTGAGGACTAGGGCGTAAACTCCGCCCAGTCGTGAAAGAGTGAGATACCGCTGGGCACCTCCACGTCGTGGATCGCGCCACCTAACACCCAATGCGTGCCCGAAATGGCGGAAAGCTCCGCTACATAGCAGCGAAAGTCCTTGAGGCTCGGCCTCATGATGCACGAGATACAGACAAGCTCGGGCTTAAACTTGGCGACGAACGCGGCCAGCTCTGAGGCCGGTAAATTCGGGCCCAAGTACGAGACGCGATAACCCGAGATACCCAGATCGATCGCCAAGGCTAGGGCGGCGATCTCATGATCGTCTCCCACGAAAGTCGTCGTTACCGCGTGGCGAGCCAAAGGAGAATCGGTGCCCACCGTGAGCAAAAGCGCGGCGAGATGCGCTCGAAACAGCGCACTTGCATAGTGTTCTTGGGCGATCGTGATGTCGCCGCGTTCCCAGAGGTCGCCAACTTGGCGCAACACGGGGAAAAACACTTCGCGGAGGCGAACTCGATAGGGGACGACCACGAGCCGATTCAAGATCTCTTCGGCGTCCTTCCGTCGGTAGCTGACCAGCGCTTGAGTTAGCTCCTCGCGGGCGACCCGAAAATCGATGGCGCCGTCTGCGGCGATTCGAGGAGCGCTGTCGTCATGGTCCTCCTTACGCAAGAGTCCAACCGCTTCGCCAATACGAAGTCCGGCAGCGATTGCATTCTTGAGCCGCAAGATGAGCGCCAGATCGCGATCGCTATAGCTCCGATATCCGTTGGGATGCCGGCTAGGACGCACGAGCCCGTAGCGACGCTCCCACGCTAGAAGCGTGTTCCGTGGGATCCCTGTTAGATCGGCCACGGTACTGATGCGATAGGTCATGGAAGTGGAAGGCCGACAAAAGGATCCGGCCCCAAGCTAGTAGCCACACTTTTCCCGAGCCGGAGCCGCGAAATCAAGACCCGAAGCACCGCCTCACAGGATAGGCCAAGTTTGCGGCCAAAGCTGACCTTAACCCTGCCCCGAAGGGGATCTCCTCCTCGCTCAGCTAAGAGTGTTCGGCCTATTTCTCGGTACAGTAGGGCCGCGAGCAGCACCGCTATCCGCGAGCGAAACGCCAAGAAACCCAGGCCGAGCGACGCGAAGTCATAAAGTTCCTCGGCTCTGGCCAAGAGCTGAGCCACAACCCGACGAAGCGAATCGCGCGTGGCGGGCTCGACCGTCTTGGCGGCGATGTCCCCGACTAGGTTCTCGCGCACGCCGCCACCTTGGCTTAGGTACGACTCTGGAAGATAGAGTCTGTCCCGATCAGCGTCTTCCAATACATCGCGGCAGATGTTGGTGAGCTGCATGGCTACGCCCAGACTCACCGCATGGCGAGCGACGGCACCATTGGATACGCCAAGGATATGCGTCATCATAAAGCCCACCGTGCCAGCGACTCGATAGCAGTAGAGTTCGAGCTCACTCGCGCTCTGCACTCGAACGGGGCCCAGATCGGTGCGCATCCCCTCGAACAAGTCGAGCAGAGGAGCCAGGCCGAAGCCTCGGCGCGCCGCCAGTTCCAACACGGCGGCGGAGAGCGCAGAAACTGGACCAGGCTCGGTCAGCTCGGTTCGCAACCGTTCAAGCTCCCGACTCGCGTCGCTAGGGCATTTCGCTTCGTCCACCGCGTCGTCGACGTTGCGGAGAAACGCATAGAGAACGGCTGCGTCCTTTCGAGCTGCCGGAGGCAAAAATACCGCCGCCCAGCGAAAAGAACGGGCATGACGAGCCAGCACATCGAGACTCTCTGACACAAGCTGGGAGTCGACTTGCTTTGCGCGCGTCGGGATGACGGCTTTCGGCGCCCTCACGATAGAACCCCATCTGCTTGAATGCTGCCTGGCTTTCGTATCTCGATTGGAGGTGGCAAGAGGCGCTCCAAGACCTTCGCCGAACAGAGTACGCCCGGGACGCCAGCACCCGGGTGCGTGTTGGCACCGACGAAATAGAGCCCACGAATGTCGGGGCACTGATTGTGATAGCGGAAATACGCCGACTGACTCAGCAATGGTTCGAGCCCAAACGCCGCCCCCTGACTCGACCGCAGCTCCCCTTCGAAGTAGCGCGGATCGACCGAGAATTTCTCGACGATCGATGCGCCTAGGCCGGGCAATTCTCGCCGCTCGAGCTCGCTCAAAATGGAGGCAAAATAGGGCTCCGCAGCGTCCGACCAGGCGATGCCGCTCTTCTGATTGGGGACCGGTGAGAGAACATAAAACGTCTCATATCCCTGCGGATTCGCGTCAGGGTCGGTCGCCCCGGGTCGATGGAGATAGAGCGAAAAATCAGACGGGAGCACTTTTCGTTCAAAAATGTCTTCCAAGAGCCCGCCGTAGCGGGGCCCGAGTAGGATGGTGTGATGCTTGGTCTTCGGATAGCGGCGACGCGTAGCAAAATAGCCGACAAAAAGGCTCATCGATTGGCGTCTCTTGAGTGCGCGCTCGGCCCGACGAAAGCCTAGATGCTTGGGATGGATCATGCGGCTGTAGACGAGCGTCGGATCGGCATTGCTGACCACCAGCTCTGCGCGAACTTCCTTGCCGCTCTCGAGCTCAACGCCGCGAACTTGCCCTGCCTCCACCAGCAAATTTCTAACAGGGCTATTGGTGTGTACTTCACCGCCCTCCTCTTCGATCATGCTCACAAGCGCGTCGACGAGCGCGCCCGTGCCGCCCTTAGCGAAATGTACCCCCCACTTCCTTTCGAGCCAGTGGATCAAGAGATAGATGCCCGGAACGCGGAGCGGGTTGCCGCCCACGAGAAGCGGCTCAAATGTCAAAACTTGACGCAGACGCTCATCTTCAATGTAGCGAGATACGAGCGAATAGACGCTGCGATAGGCCGAGAGGCGAGCCAAGTCAGGCACGACGCGGAGCATATCTGAGAGCCGAGAAAACGGCTGATCGGCGAGTCCAACGTAGCCGACTTCGAAGATGCGCTGGGCGTGAGCTACGAGCGCACGGTAGCCGTCTACGTCTCTCGGATTGAAGCGCCGCACCTCGCCTAAAAGGCGCTCTTCGTCTCCTACGTAGTCAAAGTGCGAGCCATCCTCGAACTGGCAACGGTAGAAGGGATCCACCGGCAAGAACTCGACGTAGTCTTCTCTGCGTCGGCCGAGACACGCGAAGAGCTCGTCAAAAAGGTACGGGGCCGTAATCACTGTGGGGCCTGCGTCAAAATGAAACGCTCCGCGCCGAAACACCCGCGCGCGACCCCCCACTTCAGGCAAAGCCTCTAGCACGCGAACCCGGTAGCCACGGGCGAGTAAACGCACCGCCGCAGCGAGACCGCCGAACCCGCTCCCGATAACCAACGCCAGAGGCTTCATGGCCCCCCCTGAGCGCTCCCACACGAATGGGAAGCGGCCTTGAGTGAAGTCAACGGCCCGCTACACATCTGTATCAACTCCGAAACCAGCGCACGAAGAGATGGGTCGGTTCGAGCGACGCTGGCCAGGGCATGGTCAGCAATGGCCTGCATTTGCTCCAGGACTCGCATCAATGTGCCGCTCTCGCGGCACACCTGGGCAATCCATTCCACGTCGAGAGGCGTCGTCTCCTCTCGTGTTTTCCGCAAGACTTGCAGGACGCGTGAACGGAGTCCGGGACGTGCCGCGATTAGCTCGACGATCAACGCGCTGACTTTCCCCTCGCGCACGTCTGCACCGGGTCCGTCTTTACCCTTGTCACCATAAAGGTCGACGATGTCGTCCTGCATTTGAAACAAGAGACCCAAGCTACTAAATAGCTCGCCATATCGCGCCACCCGCTCGGGTCCCAGGTTCCCGAGCAACGCTGCCCCACTCACCGGAAGCTCGAACAACGCTCCTGTCTTGCCCCGTACCGCAGCGTAATATTCCTGCGGGTCGAGCCGGCCGCTATCGAGCAAAGCGAGATCGTAAACCTGACCTCGCACGACCCGCGTGCTCGTCTCCCCCAACAGAAGGGCGAGGGCGCCCCGGTGTTCTGCGCGAATTTCTCGCAGCGCAACGTAGGGCAAAACGAGCAAAAAATCCCCCACGTTGATAGCCTGTGGCACTCCGTATCTGGCCCAAACGGTCGCCTGCCCGCGTCTCAGTCGATCCGCGTCCTGGATGTCGTCGTGGACCAAGGTGGCGTTGTGCAAAAGCTCCACACAGGCCGCCCAGGTGACGGCGCTCGCCTCGTCTACGCCAAAGACCTCTGAGGCGGATAGTGCCAAGCGAGCACGCAGGCGACGCCCTCCTGAATTCAACTGCTCGAGTGCCATGGTGCTCAAGCGGTCGACTCGGCCATCTGCCGCTAGCTGCCTCATGAGGCTTTCTACGGCTTGGAGGCGCCTAGCGAGACTCGTCGAAGGAGAAGAGTGGGACACAAGGCTAACAGGGCCAAGCCGTTCAGAGGAGGAAAGCTGCAAGTTCATGGCTATTTTCCTTGATGTACTGTTATTCGTTTAAGATGCACTCACACCACACGCAAAAGGCGCCACTTCAAGTCGCGGTTCACCTTCGAGAAGGTGCGAGTCATGATGCGAAGCGCGCCCCCCAAACCCAGCCGACCATCGATGAACTGAATGAGCTCCGCTTCCGGCATACCCAGAAAGACCTCCATGAACGCCGTCAGTTCCTCTTGACCAAAGCCGGCCAGCACTTCCGCGCCGTAGTCGAAGAGCGCATAGGTCGCTCGACGTTCGAGGCTCCAAAGCTGGGCCCGGGCCAGGGCGGCAGACGTTTCGGGCGACGCCCCGCTGGCCAGGGACTTCGCCACTCGTGGGGCCAGCTCGAGACACCTCGCCAATTGGTAGCCAGAGGCGGGCTGCGTAAGCCCAGCACGCGCCCCGAAGGCGACTCGATTGCTGCGAATCGGATTGGATGGCAGGGCTCCACCCATAGCGATGACGCATCGCTCCTCTCGTTCGACCTCTACAATGGCTAATCCCAGCGCAGAAAGGCGTACCTTCAGCCGCTCCGCCAGAACCTCGAACGCGCAGGGCTCGTCGGAGACGAGCACCGTCTCCTCGAAGAAGTGGTATTGGCCCTCGCGGGTCGCATAGAGGAAGCTCGGCGGGAGCCGAGCGGGGGCATCTGCGGTCGCGGGACGCAAGTCCATGAAGATCATGCGACCCTCGGCTAGCCATTCCGCTGGCGCGACGCGAGCCCACATACCGTAAGCGGTTTGGTATCGCGTGCGACCGCGGTCATCCGCCGTTCGACCCGTAGCGTCGACCACTGCCTGATCGCGGAAGGCCTCTCGTTTTAGACTCTCGACCGAACGAGCCACAAACTCTACCCCGTGCCCTCGCGCTCGCTCTAGAAGAGACCCTTGAAGGCGGATGGTATCGAGGCGAACGTAGGGCGCATTTAACTCGCCGCTCTGCCCTTGACGCGTTATCCACAACGGACGTTCGAAGCGAAAGCGAACAGCTCCTTGATAGGCGTCCGGCAAAAGCTTCTCGAAAGTGCCATACGAAGCCGTCCAAGGAGCGAACGGATCGGGCGCGTACACGGTCGTCTTCACACCTTGAGCCGCGAGCTCGCCCGCCATCGCCAGGCCAGCCGGGCCCGCCCCGAGGACGGCCGCCTCAGTCCACTTCGCATTGCCAAGCACGCTTCGTTATGTACACTGTTTGCACATAGCTTGCACACTCAAAATGACGCGCGCAACATGCTGCAACTAATCAAAGCCGCCGATTTGAACTCACAGCAGCTCGCTGCTCCCGCTTCTTTTAAGTGGATTTACATGGACTTAATGGATCGCGACGGAAACGGGCTCGTTGCAGTCTACTCATCGGGCCTACCCTTTCTTGCCGGAAGCCGCTCGCAGTATGCACATAGTTTACGACCGAGTTTGCACCTGGCCGCTTACCCCGCAAATGGAGGACAGCACTATTTGCTGCAGGAGTTTCCACCGAACGAAACCGAGTTCGATTGGCCTTCGGGCAGAGCGCGTCTCGGCCGCAGCCAATTTCAGACTCGCACGGAATCGGGTCACGTCGAGCTTGAGGCAGAGCTCGATATCGATTTACCCGGCCAAGACTATTGGCGAGGACATCTTCGCCTTCGGGGCCCCGAATTCAAATGTGAAGAGCCGTTACCCTTGGCGTCGCCAAAGTCCGAAGCGCCGCGTCACCTATGGCGCCCGCTCTCTATACACGCCAGTGGAGAAGTCGAGCTCCGGAGTCGCAAGGGAAGATTTTCGCTGCGGGGCAGCGCCTACCTTGACTCCAATTTTAGTGCCATCCCCCTACATGAACAGGGCATTTCTCGTTGGGATTGGGGCAGGGTCGCCTTCTCGAAACACACGTTGGTCTACTATTGGTTACGAACCAGCGATCACGCGAAAGAGAAAGTCTACTTGTTATGGGTTGACGAGCAGGGCCATGCGCAGCGGCTAGAGGCCAGGGTGCGCGCCTCGAGCCTCTCGCTCTCTTCGTACGGAGTCGCGACACGTCGAGAGCTCGAGTTTGCGACCGAGGCGGGCTCGTTCGTCGTCCGGCTCGAGCGTCGTGTCGAGCATAGCCCTTTTTACGAGCGATACTGCCTTACAGCGACCGTCCCCTCCGGGGAACACGGCACTGGCCTGGGCGAGGTCGTGCTGCCCGAGCGCGTCGACCGGCCCTGGATGAGACCCTTCGTGCGTATGCGCACACACCGCATCGGCGGCCCCAATTCGATGTGGCTCCCCCTGTTCTCTGGCGCTTCCGGCAGACCGCTCGGGCGATTTTTGTCCTCGTTGGGTCGAGGAGCGCCTCATGCTTGAAACTCTGTGCGTGCTGTCGAGTCTGCCGTTCGGGCTAACGGTGTACAATCTGCTCACTTGGAAGAGACCCGTACCCTCGGCAAGAGAACAAGCACGCGTCTCACTACTCATTCCGGCTCGGAACGAGGCAGAACGAATTGGCCCTGGCTTGCGGGCGGCCCTCGCCTCCAGCTCACCTAGCGGCGTACCGCTTGTCCGCGAGCTCTTGGTCTATGACGACGACTCAAGTGATGAGACGACCGCTATCGTAGAGGGCATTTCAAGCACGGATCCGCGAGTGCGCCTCATACGCGGAGGGCCACTCAAGGCAGGTTGGATCGGTAAGCCGCACGCCTGTCACCAGCTCTTTGAGCACGCCAGCTCCGAGGTCTTGGTATTTATGGACGCCGATGTGCGTTTGGAAGTCCTGGGCCTCGCGCGCTTGTTAGAGGCGCTTGAGAGCGGCGCAGATGTGGTTAGCGCCGTGCCGCGCCAGGTTACGCTCACACTCGCCGAACAAGCCGTCGTGTCGTTGATGCTCGTCACTTACCTCTCCTGGCTGCCGCTCAACATGGTCGAACGCCACCGCGACCCGCGCTTTATCGCCGCGAACGGACAGCTCCTCGCACTTCGACGCGACACTGCCCAAAAATTGCGAGGATTTTCAGCTGTTCGCCAGGCGCTCGTCGACGACGTCGCCTTCACGCGGAATGCCAAACGGCGCGGCTTTCGGGTTCGCTTTGCCGACGGCACACAAATGGCTCATTGTCGCATGTACAGATCGGCGCGGGAGGTGTGGCTGGGATTCTCCAAGAACATTGCAGCGGGTTTGGGCGGTGGATTTATGAGTGTCCTCTTGGTAACGGCCCTTTACGCGCTGTGCTTCGTCTGGCCCTATTTTGTGCTTCTGGATGGCATGCTCAACCGGGACGCGACCAACTTCAGCTTCGGCCTGGGAGGCGTGGCATTGAACTTGGCTTTGCGAGCTCTAGTAGCGATACGCTTCCGGCAAAGTTGGGCCTCGGTCTTCCTGCATCCAATCGGGACGTTGCTGCTGATTCTCATCGCATGGAACTCCTTTCGCTGGATGCGGCAAGGCAAGGTGGCCTGGGCCGGCCGCACCTACGGCGAGGTGGCGCCGTGACCGAAAAATCTAGATTTTGGCTGGCTTGCCTGCGACTCTACGCGCGACGCGCCATGAAGCGCAGCTTCCATGACGTCCTCGTTCATGGTCTCGAGGAGGTACGCTCGGCCCTTGAGCAGGGTCCGCTTATCTTAGCCCCGAACCACGTGTCGTGGTGGGATCCCTTGGCGCTCGTGCTCGTCGATCAGGCCCTCGACGCTGACGGCTATGGCCTCATGGCGACTGAATCTTTGGCTGAGCTCACGTTCTTCCGGCGACTCGGCGCGCTCCCGCTCGATCGAAGCCACCCGCGCGCATCAGTAAAAGACTTAGAACGAGCAGCGCGCTATCTGGACCGAGCGAGACGCTTCGTCGCCATCTTTCCGAGCGGGCGCCAAGCGCCCTCCCATTTTCCCCTTCAGTTTCGCGCCGGCGCGCTGTGGTTGCACACCAAGAGCGCCGTAGATGTCGTGCCTCTCGCATTTCGCTATGAGTTCTTGGAGAGCCCGAAGCCAACTCTCCTTCTCTCTTTCGGGCCCCCTCTCATCCTCGGTGCCCCGCGCGCGCAAGCCTTAAGCGCCCTCGAAGAGGGTGTTGAGCGACAGCTTGCCCATATCGATGCACAGCTACTCGCTTTCGTAGAGACGAAGAGCTCACCACCCCGGCTCGGTTTTCGGTCGCTTCTGTACCCAGAGGCCCGCGCCGTGCGGCACGGCAGAGTGCCACGCCTGTCACGGTTCCTCTCATGGATGACCGCTCTTCCCCGTACAAGAGCCGCGCGTCTGCCGGAGCCTCCAAGATGAACGACGTCGATGTAGTGGTCGTAGGGGGAGGCCTCGCTGCACTCTCCGCGGCGTCGCTTCTCGCACACGCCGGGCGAAGGGTACGCTTACTCGAGGCGGGGCCGCGGTTAGGGGGCAAGGCCGGCGTGGTCTCAGTACAGGGCGTCGAGCTCGATACGGGACCAAGCGTGTTGACCTTGCCGCAGGTCCTGTTCGACTTGTTCGACCAGATCGGATTGCCAAGCCATGAACGCTTCGAGTGCGTCAGGTCCCACCTCACATTTCGCTATCTTTTTCCAAACGGCGTCTCCGTCGACTTCTTTCATGAGCTAGAGCAAACACTGGGAGCGGTCGAGAGCACCTTCGGCAGCCAAAGTCGCAAAGAATTCGAGACCTACCTCGCGTCAGCACGCCGCATCTGGCTGGCAGCCGCGCCCCACTTTGTATTCAATCGCGCCCCCAGCGTTCGGCAAATTCTGAGTGGCGGCCCAAAAATTTGGGCCGCGCTGTCGCACATCGACGCGACCCGTTCGCTGCAGCGCTCCATTCGCGCGCAGGTCAAAACCCCAGAACTTGCCGCGATTCTAGAACGCTACGCGACTTACAACGGGTCCGACGCGCGCCGCGCGCCGGCTACTCTAGGCTGCATCGCCCACGTCGAACTCGCTCTCGGAGCGTTCGGCGTACGTGGTGGCATGCGCCAGATGATTCGCTCTTTCGAACGCGCTCTCCGTCACACGGGGGTCGAGGTGCGATTGGACGAGCCCGTCGAGGAGCTGCTCTTCCAGGGCTCGCAGATCGTCGGCGTTCGCACTTCAGAATCTCAACACTTCGCGCGCGCCGTCCTCTTGGGCGCGGATCCCTGGCAATGGCGTGAGAGCTTTCCTGCTCGAAGCAAAGCGCTTGGCGCTGCGTCCACGTCGCCCTCCATGTCCGCCCACAACGCACTCTTTTTGCGTCGTCGAACGAGCGAGGTCGCCCCTCATACTGTACTTTTCCCGGCCAATTATGAGCGAGAGTTCGCCGATATCTTCGACTACAAGCGCCTTCCACGCGAGCCGACAATCTACGCTTGCGCGCAAGATCGCTGCCATGACAAGCAGAGCTTTCGGATGCACGAGCCGCTCTTCACGATGGTCAATGCCCCGGCTCTAGGGCCCGGCGTGGAGCCGGGCGAACCAAGCTCGCTCTTGAGCTCGCTCAGGAGTCGACTCGAGGCGCACGACCTGCTGCACGCTGACGCCGAATGCGTCTGGACACGAAGTCCGAGCGACCTCAGTCGCGAGTTTCCCGGCAGCTTCGGCGCGCTCTACGGGCCAGCCTCCAACTCGATGGCTTCCGCCTTTCAGCGCCTGCCGAACCGTTTCGACGAGCACCCTGGCTTGTACTTAGCTTCGGGTAGCGCTCACCCGGGAGGAGGCGTACCCCTGGCCGTCCAGTCCGGGAAAATGGCCGCGCGCCTGTTACTCGAAGGCAGGGTTTGAGCATGTTCGAGATGCAGCTTCCTACTCTGGCGCAGAGTCGGCGCAGCTTCACCCTTCAACTGGCCATCGCGTCCTTCCTTTTTTGGGGACCCTACCCTTCCGCTGCCAGGCCTAGCCTGAGCGGCGTCTATGCGTACGTGCTCGAAACGACGACCACGACTCCCCTCCCTATCCTAAAGGACTATGTCGCGACGACTCGCTCAGTGGCCTGGGTGAAACTCGAGGAGGGCGAGCAGGTGCTGAGCGGCATCGGCCGGGTGTGTTCCATTCGGATCTCTGGCTCATCTCCGCTTGTAAGAACCGAAATTCCTGCGGCCTTCGTACGTTCCTTGCCGCCTGTGACGCTAAACGCGCAGCTCACCGAAGTGGACGGCACACTTCACATTCGTCAGAAACCGCAGACTCTCGTGGTGGGCGCTAACCTGCCTGACCCGAAGCGCGATGCCCTGCCCACCTCGGCTGACGATCGCCGCGTAGTGGATCAAGACAACGACGGCAGACCCGCCATGACGGTGCGGGTGAGCGGGATCGTGTCGGGTGAGGTCTATGTTGTACAACGCAGCACGAGTGAGTGGAGCGGGCGCCGCCAGGGCGACGAATTTACGGGCCGGGTCCGCTTTGAAACGGAACAGAGTGTACTCGGCGCCAGCTCTCCCTTCTTGAAGGGCAATCGAGCGACTGTCCCCATGCTAGATGTCAGCACTTTTCGCCTGCTGCGGCTTAGAACGGGCCAAAACTGCGCAGAGACAGAAAAGCTGGTCCGGACCCAGCGTTAAGCCAGAACCCAACACGGTGAAGGGCCATCATCCCCTGAGGAACGTCGATTCTAAGAGAGACCCAGAATTTTTCGGCGCGCTTTTGACGCTCCGAGCCCCGCCATGAGCCCTCGCCCAGGCACCGTAAAAATGGGTTCGGGTGCGAGGCCATCTTCGGCCAAGATTCCATTAGCGGCCAGGTAGCCGCTCGCGGCTGAAGCCTCAAGGAGCATGGCCGGAAATGGCAACTTGACCCAATCACCCGCCAAGTAGAAGCCGGGTAGCTCTGTTTTGACCTCAGGGCGACCGGCCTCGAGCCCAACGTGAAAGGCTGTGAAGTCCTGCTCGACCTGAAATGCTTCGTGAAGGATGGCCGCGCCGCGCAACTCTTCGAAGTGCCCCTTGAGTTCTGCCAGCAACACGTCGCGGATTTGCTCGGAGGGCAGGTCATCGGGAACGGCATAACAATGCAACTCGATTACGGAACGCACCCGCGCGTCGACTTCACCTTCTTTGAGCGACTTTTGCGTCTCCTCTTCGAAACGATGATAGAGGGTGACCGCGTCCAGAGCGCGATCGCGCTCTGTGATAACAAACACGGGTAAGTCCGAGCGCAGGTCGCGGTCGAGCCAAAGTCGCCAGACCGCATAACGTTGACCGACGCGCACACCGCTCAGCGCTGCCCTCAAGGAGGGAGAGAAACCCTCCGCTTGCTCGGCTATCCTCTTGAGGCCCGCCGGGTCTACTGCGCACACAATCGCATCATGATAGCTGCCATTTACCTCGAAACCATTGCGTTGAACCCGCAGTTCTGAGACGGGCTCACCGAGGCGCAGCTCGGCGCCCCGAGACCGAAGCTCATCGGAGATAGGACGTATCAAACCTGCTTCGTAGTCGCGGACGGGGTAGTCATAGAGAAGCCCGCCATCGTGACTCAAGTAGTAGAAGTGGAATGCCTTGACGAGCTGAGCCAAAGACAGCTTTTCTTCATCGGCGAAGAACGCACGCGCGAAGGTATTAAAGGCGAGCTTCAACCGCGGCGGCACCTGTCCCTTGCGAGAAAACTCAGCATAGCTGATATGATCGTAGCGCCGAAAGGTCTCGTCGCTGTCGTATTCGAGGAAGATACCATACAGGTCGCGACCGGGCGCCTTGAGCGCGTCTGAGAGCGAGAACATCCCCTTCCGGAGCAGAGAAAACAGGTTCAACACCGGCGTATTTTCGATCTCTCCAAAACGCAGCATGCGCCCGCCACGCTCACAAATGACATAGTCTTCGATACGACGGGAACTCTCGCGCAGCCCCAGGCTATCGAGCAAACGGTTGAAGCTATGATAGTGAGGGAAGAATGCGTGAAACCCGTGGCTGACCTGCGCCTCGGCGCCTCCGCCTATGCTGCGGCGCGAACTACCAAGCTTGCCGCCCAAGAAGCTCTTCTTCTCGAATAAGGTCACATTATAACCGCGCCGAGCTAACGTTAAGGCGGCGGTGAGCCCCGCCACGCCCCCTCCAAGGACTGCCACTTTGCGCGCCCCGGTCGAGCTCGCAAGACTACCCGGCGTCAGTTGTTTGTACTCGACTCGGTAGCTGTGAAGGCGCCTCCGAATGACGAAACGCAGGACCCGAGCACCAAAGGCGTAGCCGACTAGCAAGAAAACGATGACCCCAAGAGCGACCCACGACATCCTGGCCCTTTATAGCGCGCAAGCATGGGCCGGCGCCCCGAAACCGGTCGCGCTGCCGAACCGAGTGGGGCATTCATCCGGGGTCCGCCGGAAGCGCGGCAAATCGAGCGCCGGAAACCGCTGAAAACTTGAATGCGAATCCCAAGTCGCGGCTCAAGGGCCGCTCTGAAACCATGGCGTTTGGGAGCCGCTCCGACTAAACCAAACGCGATGATTCCGCTGCTCGCGCCCGAAGATCAGCTGGCCCGCCCGTATCAGGCTTTTGTCGACCAACTCCGCACCTCGAGCTTTCGCGGGGAGATCCGTACCGACTACGCGACGCGTCTCGTTCATGCCACCGACAACAGCGTCTATCAGTTGGTGCCGCAGGTCGTGCTGTATCCGCGAGACACGGCGGACATTCAGCTCGTCTTAGCCAAGATGAACCAGGGCGAGCACCGCGAAGTGCGGCTCAGCCCCCGCGGCGGCGGCACGGGAACGAATGGGCAATCCTTATGTGATGGCATCATGATGGATGTCTCGCGCCACATGAAGTCCATCTTGGAAGTCAACCTGAAAGAAGGCTGGGCCCTGGTCGAGCCGGGAGTGGTCCTCGACCAACTCAACGCCCATGTGGCATCCCATGGCGTATTTTTCGCCCCCAATCTCTCGCCTTCGAACCGAGCCACCGTGGGCGGCATGGTGAGCACCGATGCTTCGGGTAAGGGCTCTCGCGTTTACGGTAAGACCAGCGAGCACGTACTCGAAACGGAGTCGGTGCTGCTCGGGGGAGAACTCTTGCAGACCGCGCGTCTGACTCCTGACGAACTGCTTGAAAAGAAAAAACTGCCGGGAGCCGCAGGCCGCCTTCACCGCGAGATCGCAGACATCGTGGAGCACAGCGCCGAGCGTCTTGAAGCTGAACTGCCCAAATTACATCGATTTTTAACGGGTTACGATTTGGCTCACGTCAAAGAGGCCAACGGCAGCTTCGACCTCGGGCGAGTCATTAGTGGCTCGGAGGGCACGCTCAGCGTGCTCACGAAGCTAAAACTGAGGTTAACGCCGCTCCCCGGTTACAAAGAGCTCATCGCTATTCGTTACGCTGACTTTGACGCAGCGCTCCGCGCCGCTCAGGTGCTAGCGGCGCGGAAACCTGGTGCGATTGAGACGATCGACAAGCTGATCGTCTCGCTCGCTCGCGAAGACGTGATTTGGTACAGCGTGGCCCACCTCATTGACGCCGAAGGTGAGGCTCCGCTGGCCGCCCTCAATCTCGTGGAGTTCGAGGGCACGGAAGACGATGTGAAGGTGAAAATCGAGGAGCTTTGCGGCTTTCTTGATGGCGAAAGGGGTTTGCCCGGCAAGAGTACTGGCTACACCGTGGCGCGAGCCAAAGGCGACATCCAAGCGCTGTGGTCTCTACGCAAGAAGGGTGTCGGACTGCTCGGCAACGTGAAAGGCGAGCGTAGGCCCGTCCCCTTCGTCGAGGATACGGTCGTGCCTCCCGAGCACTTGGCCGACTACATCAAGGAGTTTCGCGCCCTGCTCGATAGCCACGGGCTTCGCTACGGTATGTTCGGGCATGTCGACGTTGGCTGCTTGCACGTCCGACCAGCGCTGGACCTCAAGAACCCCGAAGATGAAAGGCGCCTCGGACAGATTTCAGACGGCGTAGTTCGTCTGGTGAAAAAGTACGGCGGAGTACTGTGGGGCGAGCACGGTCGCGGCTATCGCAGCCAATACACGCCGACCTTTTTTGGGCCTGAGCTGTACGCCGAAATGAGGAAGGTGAAGGGCGCCTTCGATCCTCACAATCAACTCAATCCCGGCAAGTTGGCGACCCCGCCGGCTAGCCAAGATAGCCTAGTGAGAGTGCGTAGCCCCTCGCGAGGTAGTCTCGACCGGCAAATTCCAGAGCCAGTTCGGGCCGAGTACGCGACCGCTATCCACTGCAACGGGAATGGGGCCTGCTTCGACTGGAACCCTAATTCTGTGATGTGCCCGTCGACCAAGGTCAGAAACGATCGCATGCATTCGCCGAAGGGGCGCGCTGGACTCCTGCGCGAATGGCTGCGCTTAGCGACGGCCAAAAACGAGGAGGAGCTCAGCGGCTCAACTGAACTCGAGCTTATCCACGGTCGCGCCGCAAATCCGGGAGATTTCTCGCATGAGGTCTATGACGCGATGCAGGGCTGCGTTGCGTGCAAGGCCTGCGCGACAGATTGCCCCGTGAAAGTGGATATCCCCTCACTGCGCTCCGAATTTCTGGCTCACTATCACTCGCGATACAGGCGACCCCTCAAGGACTATTTCACTGCCATCCTCGAGACGAGCCTCCGAGTACTGGGGCGTTTTCCGAGGCTCGCTAACTTCTTGACGGTGGGCCCCCTCGGCCAACCGATTTTGCGTTTCGTCGGCTTGGTCGATACGCCCAAGCTCGCGGCTCGTTCGCTCTCCGCAGAGCTCGAAGCGCGAGGCGCCATCCCTTACGACTTCGCTCGACTCGCTGCGCTCGAAGCGACAGAGAAGGCGAACGTGGTGCTACTCGTCCAGGACGTGTTTACCACCTTCTACGAGACCAACGTCGCACTGGCGACCTACGATTTGCTCAAGACACTCGGCTTTGTTCCGGTATTTTTGCCCTTCCGCGAGAACGGCAAGGCCCTCCATATCAAGGGCTTCCTCGGTCGCTTCCGCAGGGTGGCGACGCGGGCCGCCGCGCTCTTCGAAGAAGCCCACCAGCTCGGTTTTCCTTTGGTTGGCATCGAGCCCGCCGTCACCCTCACCTACCGAGACGAGTACGCTCACCTCAAGTTGCCGAGCATGACCGGGGTGAAAGTCGAGCTTCTGCAAGAATTCTTGCAACAGGCCCTGCCGAGCCGATTGCCCCTCAAACTGAATCCGCCACGCAACCCGGAAGCGACCTTTCGTTTATTCGCTCAATGCCAGGAGCGGACCATGGCGCCGAAGTCTCAGGCCGCCTGGAAAGAGGTCTTTCGACTGCTTGGAGTCGAACTCGAGCTGACCTCGGTCGGCTGTTGCGGCATGTGTGGTGTGTATGGACATGAAGCTGAGCACCAGAAAGAGTCGCGCGGCCTATTCGAGATGAGTTGGCAGGAAAAGCTCCGCGGGGCCGACGACGCCCAGCGAGTGCTCGCGACCGGCCATTCGTGCCGAAGTCAGGTTAAGCGTTTTGGTGGATTCATTCCTCAACATCCGGCGGAAGCGCTGGTGCGCGGGCTGGCCGAGGCGAACCCGATTTCCCATTGAGCCGCGGAATGAGCTCAATTCGCAAGACTAGCTGAGGCAAGCGGGCTCGGGCATGGTCACTGCGCCACGGCCTTTCTAAGAACCTAGTCGAAGGGAAGCCACGCTTCGTGGTCGCTCGGTACGAGCGCAGTTCCCTCACTCGTCGAGACGAAAAGGCTCGGCAGCTCATCATCCGTTCGAGCAAAGCTCAGAAACGGAAGCATCGGCAGCGTTCGGCCCCGTTCATCGCGCACCACGATTCGTCGCCAGCTCGGCCTGGAAGCCGGCGCTGATACGAGACCCGCCCGGTCATTTTGACACGCCTCCCGCACCCAGTCGTCGGGTTCATAAATTCTGCACACCCGAAGAAGCTGGACGGCTTCAGGAAATGTCGTTCTGAGGCGCGCCGCAGCTTTCAAGGATTTGCGGCGCACCCAACGTGAAGGGGAAAGCTGGGCGAGTTGACCTAGCCTATCGGTGCAAATTGAGTGCTTCTGAAGGCGTCCCAGCGTTTCGGCGCCGAAGATGTTGTCGATAGCCTCCGAGGACTCGAGCCACGAGCAAGCGGCCTTGCCGAGCTCGGTAGCTTCACCCGAGTTTTTGCTTGGGTTGCCGGCTCGTGCGAGCAGCACCAGCCTAGCGCCCAAGGTCTCGGCGCCGAGACGCGCTCTGGATCTCTCACCTGACTCAGCTTGCTTGAGCTGAGGCTGCGCACGCCGACTCAAGAGGAGGGCTGCAAGCCACGGATCACGCGACGCCGGCACCTCGCCATCGAGACCTGCGGACAGCGTCCTCCAATGTTCGGGCGCGAGCTGGCTCGGCGCACGCAACGAGGCCAGCATCGGCATGGAGAGCCCTAACCGCACCGCGATTTGGACGAGCTCTACCTGCTCTGGACCGGAGCTGGCTTCGACGAGCTTGCCGAGGCTCACCCCCAGCCGTTGCGAGGCAGCGGCCGAAGTGCCTTGGGCGTCTGCCATGGGTACCTCGAGAAGGAAGCGCCGAAATGCAGATCGAGCCGCAGCGTCCAGTTCAGGCCAGTGGGCCACGAAACAGGCTCCAACATGGCCCAACACAGGGCCGTTTGTGGGTATCGCATCGAGGGCAACTTGCTTAAATCGAACCGAGCGCCGTGTGAGTTCAGCGCACGCGTGCTTGTCGTCGAAGTCCTCGACATACCGTAGCGTGTGCTCGATCCACGCCACCTCGGCGAGCTCGGCCAACGTTGGGTCAAGAGTCGATCGAATGCTCGTCAACCAGCCTCGGGCCTCTCGACCTCGAGTGCGGCCGAGCAGCCGCACAACTGAGCGCCGGTTGTCTTTCGAGGTCTCAGCTTGGCCGAGCGCGACCACGAGCGGAGCCAGAGCGTCGGGTTCGAGCCGAGGTAAAGAGAGAAGCGCGCCGAGCGCTGAGCGCTGGACCTCGGCTTGCTTCGAGGTCACAAGCTCAAGCGATAGCTCCGTCAGAAGCGGCCGTCCTTCGAGTCCGGCGCCGCCGAGGAGCGCCGTGCGCGCGATGCGCCCCTCTCGAGCGAGGCGAACGAGCCAGGCATCTTGGCTCGGCCCGAATTCACGCAAACCGACCACGCAGTCAGCCGATTCATCCGCTTCCACGCAGGCCCGCAGCAGCACGCGAAGCTCTTCGGACGAGGCCGCGCCCAGGATTGGTTTGAGCCACGCTGGCGATGGGCCGTCCGATTCACGGGTCAGCGCACGAAGAGCTCGGAGCTGGGCTGGCTCTTGAACGGTTCGAAGCAGCACCTCCAGCCCAGCGGGGATGAGCGCTTCTTGCGATTCGCCTAAGAGGGTGAGCATTCGAGTTCGAACCGCACGCACCAAGCCGCCCTCACGCACCGAGCCGTTCGGCGTGCCGAGCTCCACTCGCGACAACACCAGGAGCGCCATGTTAGCGACGCTCGCGTTCGGATCGTCGACCGTGGCAAGCACCTGCCCGAGAGCCTCATCGCCGCCAATCGCGCCCAAAGCTTGCACTGTTGCGCGCCGAACCTCGGCATCTGGATCTTTGAGCAAGGGCGCCAGGGCCACGACCCCAGTTGGCCCCGCGATGTGGCCCATGGCCCACGCTGCCTTCTCCCGAACCGTTGGCTCGCTGTCCCGAAGCAATAACAGGATGAGCGGCTCGGCCTGCCGAAAAGTGCTGGGCGGCAGAGCCGGTAGAACGCCGAGGGCGGCCTTGCGGAGCTCCGGGGAAGGCGCGCTGAGCCTGTCACGCGCTACGGCCAAGGCGCTCGGATCCGAGCCCGTCCCGAGAGCCTCGAGTGCCGCAAGGCTCTCAGGCATGTCGAGGCTAAGGGCGAGCTCATTCAACGCCGGTGTCAGCTCGTGGGTGTGAAAGGTGCGAGCGGCTTCCAGAGCGGCTGTGCGGAGAGCTCCGTCTCGATGCCGGAGTCCTCGCTCGACGGCACCGAGCAGCTCTGTGCGCGAACGACGCGCCAGGCGGGCGATAACGAGGTCACTCAACTCGAGGGGCTCGTCTCCGACGCTAGCGGCTCCCGCTGGGTCCACGACGAGACAAGCCAGAAAGCCCGCGGCGCAGGCCAAGCACCAGAATGCTGCACGGCGCCGGGAGACGAAACTCACAAAAGACCCCCATATCTCCGGAGCAGCCAATGTACCCCCAGCGCAAGTGCGGCCAAAGTGGACCAAATCGCATCGGGTAAGAGCGGGATGCTCACGCTCTTAGCAATGATGCTCGTCCCCTCGGGTAGTGGAATCGAAGCTACTTCGGAGGGCGATACACTCAGCCCCGAGCGCGCTTGGCTTACGCCGCGTAGTCGCTCAGGATCGGGGCGCGAATCAGCCCAAGCGTCTCCTCCTGCCTCGCAGGCGAACACAAACCTGAGCGGCGGCGCCTTGCCGATCCTCACCAGCGCCGCATATCCGCCCGGTTCGAGGCCAGGAAAGTCAAACGCTACACTGCGTCCTCCTGCCCCGTCGGACTCAAAGGACTTCAAGGGTTGCTGTTGCTCTTCCCTCCCCAGCGCCTCGAGGTTCAGGCTGAAAGGTTCTGAGTTTCCGACAAGCGGTTCAACTTCGATGCGAAAGGGGCGACCGGCGATGCACGGCCAAGGAGCCCGCGCCTGCGCGAGCTCATACCGAGCGTCGCGCATGAGCCAGCCGAGCATTCCTTCCCAAAAGGCGGTGTGCGCGCGACCAGCCGACTCAAGCCCCTCGGGGCCAAATCGAAGCTTGTGGGTGCTATCGAGCGTCAGCGCGATGCTCCGGCCATCACCGACTTCACGCAGGGCCAGGAGCGGCATCCGCTCCTCCGGCTGCCCCCCTAGCGGCGGCAAGGTCGGGTGCTCCCAAAGCACATACGCACCTCGTTCGGCCGGACCGACCAGGTTCGCTCCGCCCGCTTCAGGTAAGCGTTCACCCAGCAACGAGCGCAACCCCGAAAGCGGAGGCGCCTGCTGCCCTAGCCGCGTGTAGGCAGGCGTGAACGGGGTCAATTCCGCCACCTTCTTGGTGGCGCGAATTTGCACCGGCAGGACCTCTGCCAGCGGGCTCTCCGCATAGCCGCCGGCCGCGAACATCGACGGGCCGCCCACCAAGACAATGCCTCCGCCCTTCTTCACGTAGTCGCGCAAAGAGCGAAAATGCGCCGCGACGCCATACTCGAGCGCGTCGATGTCTTGCAAAACAACCGCGTCGAAGCTGGGCAAATGTTCGCTGAATAGTTCGTCTACCGGAAACGGGATCAGCGCCAGCTCCGAAGAAGCGGCCATCACATGATCGGTGGCCGTGCGTAAGATGAAGAACGCTACTAGGTCGACGCTTCGGTCTGCCTTGAGGAACATCCTGAGCGCACGCACGTCGTAGGTCGGTCGCCCTGCGACGTGCAGAAGTCGCAGTCGATCGCGTCGAACGTTGACCTCGATGATGCGACGATTGTTCTCGGGAACTTCGTCCCCTTGGCTCGCGCCAGCTTGAATTTCGAGGACACGCGCCCCAGCCCTGTCCAGGGTGAGACGCAGCGAAGCCGTGGCCTTTTGGCCTTGGCTACCCGGACTCACGTCTGGAATCGCCTCGGCCCTGAGTTCCTTCTGTCCTCCTTGCAGGAGTTCGTGAACGGTCAGAGGAACTCCCTGACAGGAGGCTCCACCGAAACAGCCGAGCTCCACGTCGAGCCGAAACGGCTCGTGGGCCACCACTGAATCCGGCATGGCCACTCGCGTCAGGCTGCGATCTTGAAGGGGAACGTCAAGGAGGCGCACGCTGTGCACAGGCACGCCACTCCGCGTTCGCCCGAGCTGGCTCGAGGTGTCATTCGAGTCACGTTCCGTTAGGCGACCGTCGCCCACAACGACTACCGCACCTGGTGGCCCCGCCGGATCGGCCTCTAAGGTGGCGAGAGCCTTTTCGAAGTCGCTCGCGATGCTCGGCGGTCGCGTTCTCATCGACTCGAAGGGCACTAGCTCGCGCCCATCACCAAAGCCTAATATCTGCAAGCGCGAACCATGCAGAGTCTTTTCCAGGCTCGACAAGACGGAACTTACGAGTTGCCGCCGATCCCCGCCGCCCGCGAGAGGCAAATGCTGGCGCTCAGAGCCATCGACCAAGACGACGACGCGAGCGGCCGTTGGCTCTCGAAGTTCACTCAAGCTCACGGGGCGGAGCACCGCTAGCCCTAGCAGGAGTGCCCCTAAGACACCCGAAAACCCGATCAAGAAGCTCGCTCTGGCGGCTCGGCGGCTCTCTCGAACGACAAGCGCCGCCGTCAATGCAAACAAGAAAACGACCCCCGCTGAACCGAGCGTGCCGAGGTCTCCCGATAGGCGGAAGCCGCTACTTAGGACGAGCTCCACCACTATCCCTACTGACTCCGCGTGCGACGACGCATCAAAAACGGCGCGTGAACTTGATCGTTTTTGTAGTCCGTACAGAGGAAGTGCATCGCAATGTTCACCGCAAAGCGAATGGCCATCTCGCGTTGCAAGCTACCGCCGGGCTCGACGGGATGGGTCCATGTTTCTCCAGTTCGCGAGAGCGCGCCCAGAAGATCGTGGCGCAGGAAAAGGACACGCACCGTGCCCCCAGCGGACAGGGCCTCTACCTCGGGGGGTCCCAGCACACGGCCGTAGGGACGATCGAGCAAGTAGAAAGACTTATAGAGTACGTGGTCCGCGCCAAGCGGCGCGCGGCTGAGTTCCGGCGAGATGCGCCCTAGTTCTCGGGCGGCGCCCTCCAGAAACGCGCCCCGCTCAGGAACTCGATCATCGACGACCATTTGCCCACCCAAACGAAAGAACTCCGCGAGTCGCCTCTGTGCAAGCGGGCCGAGCTCACCTGGATCTGACTCGCCCGCCCAAAAAACGAAAGGCTCGAGGAGAAAGCGAGCCGTCTCCGGCCCCACCACGTCGATTGAGATCCTCGCTGGCGCGCTCGTTCGCTCCATGAGCTCAAAGGCCCAGCGTGAGGCCGCCCCTATGAGCCCCTCCAGGCCGACCGTGCCTTTTCCCGGCGCAGTCGTGAAGAGCCGCGGGTGGAACGCACCTTCTTCGCCAAAGGCGGCGGCTACACCTGGCAGGCCCAAGCTGGCAAGAAGAGCAAACCAACTTCGACGAGAGATCATTGGATTTCGAGGATCCTATAGCCCTCGGGGGTTAAGACGAGGAAGAGGCGGGTCCGATCGCCCAAGGTGACTACGTAACCCGAAATCGTCGGTTCGACGCGGATCTCCTTCGCCTGACCGAGTTCTTGCGCCAAGTTCTGTAAACGGCGCCCTAAGCTCTCTCTCTTCTCGTCTGTCAGGAGCTCGAGGAGCGCTGGAAGATCGAGCGACTCGAGACTCTTGCGCAAGGCCTCGAGCACGGCCTCGGGACTCTCGCCGGAGCGACTCGTACCGAAGCCGGACGCGATGCGATATTCGTCGCCCACCTGTTCGAGCTCCAGCGCGAGTCGATGGGTGCGAAGAGTGAGCCGACCCTCCGCCCTGCGGCACTCCGGATGTCGCTCGATGTCATGAGCCAGCTCCGAAAATTCCGCGCGATTTTCTTTCAACAAGCGTGCGACATCGGCCTCAGAGAACTCGGCTTGACCTTGTCGAGAGAGGAAGGCGTGGACGCGGCGCGCGTCGGACGACGACGCGGCTTCGGCAAAGCGTCGCGCACTCGCGCTGGGGTTTTCGGGAACCTTCGGACCACAGGCAACGCTCAAAAGCCCCAGACACGAAAGGCCAACCCAAGCTCGAGCCAGCCTCCAAAGTGCCGTGTTCTCTCGCATTTGCTCAACCACCATCGCTCTGGGTCCGGGGCTTCGGCGCCCCTTTCCGCACCTCTAGCGGAGCCCACGAAGAAACGCTACTTGCCCTAGGTGAGCCCGACGCCAGCCGTGAGCCCATCGCCGGGAAACCCGCCGCCGGTAGCCCCCCTTCCGCGCCGCCTCAGGCGAATGTTGGCCTCGGGCATGACACTGAGCGCTTTGGGTACGTTGTTCAGCGGCCACAGCCCCTCGACCCTCTTTGCAGCGGGCACGTTGCTCGGCACGACGCTCCTGGCTTTTGCTATCCATTCAATCGGCCGGGCCGGCCCTGCGCCTTGAACTCTCAGCGACTTACGTCTCGCTCCGAACAATAGCGACCGCCACATTCGGTCCCAGAACCGGGGCGAGGCCGAAAACGAGCCCGAACACGCGCCGTTCAATCTCTCGAACCTCACCGTACACAGGTGTACTCTTCAACTTCTCGAGCGGCTTCATGTCGCGAATGGCTTGGGCAGTCACCATGGGCGCGGTAGGCGCACCGAACACTTTGTCGCCCGTAACCACGTAGACGTAAGTGAGCGGCACTTTATCGCCCTCCTTCGTACGCGACAAAATCGCAGACCGAAGGGCCATCTGCAGGCGATATGCATAGGCCGACCAAGACCAACCCGTCACATAGTAGCCGAACTTTTCGCCGCCCTGCTGGATGGGCATCGCCGCTACCCACTCTGCGTCCTCGCCCTTAACGCCGGCCGCTTCCGGCATCTGTCCTTGGCTCTCTATATAGCCTTGGGCGAGAGCAGGTTTCAGGCCCTCGAAAGCGGGAAACAGCGACTTTCCGGCCATTAAGTCCTGCTTCTGGTCGTTCCTCAGGATGGTTCCGTCGCGGGTCGCGATCGCGAAGAACGTACTCTTGGCAACGCGCAGATCCTGCGTCTTGTCTCGGGCCTTGGTGAGGGCCTCTCGAGCCGCATCAAAAGAAAGTTGCTCGGGCGCTGCCGCGCTCACGGCAGCTTCGACGAACTTGACGCCGAGAGGTAACCCCTGGCGCACTTGGTTTACGTCGCTCTCGGTCGCCGTAATCAGCATCGGCAGATCGAACTTAGCTCCCTCTACGCTCTTCTTGCCGCCATCCTCACAGGCAAGCGAAAAGGCCGACAGCGTCACTAACGCCAAAGCAACAGCGAATTTTCCTCGGAAGGCTTGAGCCGTCTTCCCCGGCCTGGCCGCGCGACTGTCGAGACGGTTGATGGTTCGAATACTCACAATTGACCCACTTTCTTGCTCTCCTCGATCACGGCCTGGACGTGCCCGGGTACGCGCACTCCGCGCCACGCCGCTCGCACCTTGCCTGCGGCGTCGATGAGGAATGTCGAGCGAACGATGCCCATGAACTCGCGGCCATAGTTCTTCTTGAGAGCATAGACACCGTATGCCGCTGCGAGTTCCTTGTCGGGATCTGAGATCAAGGAGAACGGCAACTTGAATTTGTCAGCAAATCCACGGTGGCTCCCAGCCGAATCGGGACTCACGCCCAACACTTGCACGCCCAATTTGCTAAATGCAGCGTGCTGATCCCTAAAATCGCAGGCCTCTTGCGTGCACCCCGGAGTGTTGTCCTTGGGGTAGAAATAGAGAACGTAAGGTTTACCGCGCAGAGCCGACGAACGGACCGGTTTGTCGGCTCCGTCCGTGAGGTCAAAGCTTGGCGCCTTCGAGCCGACCGCCAGCTTAGATGGTGCGTCCACCTGGCTGGCCGTGACCTGGCTCCCGGGCCGCACCTTGGCGAGCTTTACGGAAGCTTTCTTGGCGACGGCCTTCTTGGCGCCAGCCGTCTTGACGCCAGCCGTCTTGACGACACCCTTCGCTCGAGTGCCCTTCTTTGAAGGCTCGGCGCTGGACGAGGCTTTTGCCTGGGCCCCCGGAGGCGACTTGGGAGAACGAGCGACCTTCTGAGGAACTTTCTTCGATAACGCGGCGGACTTGGCTTGGGCCATGGGGGCCGCATACTGCCACGCTTCTTAGAGAACGGGGAACCTCTCTTGTCAGCGGGGCCAACCGTTCATAGATTGGAGCGACATGTTGGATCTTCCTGAAAACGGACTGTACCGAACCACAGGCGCGATGCCCGGCCACGAAGACGAGTTCCCTGCCGGAGTCTTGGTGTTCATCGGCGACAAATCAGGTGGAAAGTTCGTCGTCCGACCCAAGCAGAATCGAAACAATCGCTGGTATTGGAACGATCCCACAACCCCGCTCCGCAGTCCGACTTGGGGGCGCACCTTGAAAAAACTGCCGAGCGAGGGCTTTTATACTTTGCCCGACGAACTCAGTTTCGAAGGGGGCGGGCGCTGGCTCAAGAACGCCATTGTTCAATTGGGCTACAACGAGAACGGCCAAGGCATCATTTTCGTGGGCGAGACTCGTAGTAGTTCCCAAGACAATGCGCTCTTCTTCAGCGAGCAAGGCATGCTCATCACGGATGACATGCTCGAACGCCTACTTTGGGCTCCGATCCTACCCGTTCGCGTGCACTGATCGCTTCGCTCGGCACCCCCTTGTCCATGGGTGGAACCCCTGGGCGGAGCATGCCGCCGCAAGCTTGACTCACCAGCCTGACTCAGTAGCCGAAGATGCGGGTTCCCTTAACGCCGGCCGAAAATTACCGTATTAAGAGCTTGGATGCGTACTTATGGCCGCCCCGGCGTCGAACATACGATTCCGGCCTCGCCGCGCGCTAAGCGGTTGCCCCAGGGCTCCGCCGTACCCGTGCCGATACGCCAGGTTCGCGTCGAACTCAACATCAGTCGCAGTGAGGTTGCACGCACGGCCGCACTCGGAGACGACGTCGTCTTGCGGCTTGAAGATCAGCCACTCGCCGACCTGCAGGCCCTCGACGCATATGCTGCGGCGCTCGGAGGAAAGCTTGAAGTCTCAATCGCATTCGGCGCGAAGAGCTACCCCATCGACCTCAGCTCGAGTGCACTCGGCCCAGCCCAACGAAGCGAAGTCGAAGAACTCGATGATCCTTTCCCCGGCGGTCAATCACTGCTTTGCATAGGGGCCGCGGATCCCAGCGACGACCGCTGAGTCAACCTCCGGGCTCGTCGACCTTTTGGTTCATCTCATCGAGCTTGCGGTAGACGGTCCGGGGTGAAATCCCGAGTAACTGGGCGGCTAGCACCTTGTCGCCATCGGCTTTTCGAAGCGTTTCGCGAATAAGAGCTTGCTCAACCTGAGCGAGCGGCGTGCCCACGGGAAAGGTGAGAAAATCAGCCTCCAGAGGGACGGCATTGAGAATACTGCTCGGGAGGTTCTCCAGCAAAAGCTCGTTTCCCTGAGCCAGAACAGCCGCTCGCTCCATGACGTTCTCGAGTTCGCGCACGTTCCCCGGCCAAAGGTATGCGCTCAGCTTCTCGAGTGCCGCTGGCGAGACACTGAGGCGCGGGCGACCATTTTTTTGGCAATAGACGCCTATGAAATGGTCAATAAGGAGCGGAATGTCCTCGCGCCGACTGCGGAGAGGAGGAGCTACCAATTCAATCACATTGAGTCGATAGTAGAGGTCTTCACGGAAGCGTCCACCTATCACTTCGAGCGAGAGGTCCCGATTGGTCGCGGCGACCAGGCGAATATCAGCTCGGGTTGGCTCTCCGCCCAGGGGTTCGAACTCCCCTTCTTGCAGCACGCGCAAGAGCTTCACCTGCACGCTCGGCGAGAGCTCCCCGATTTCATCTAAAAAAAGCGTCCCGCCGCGAGCACGCGCGAAGCGCCCCTCCTTGCGCGCGACCGCGCCCGTAAAGGCTCCACGTTCGTAACCAAAGAGCTCAGCTTCAAGGATGGTCTCCGGGATAGCGGCGCAGTTCACCGCCACAAAGGGGCCCGCTGCGCGACCACTCTGGGTGTGCAAGGAGCGGGCTATCAACTCCTTGCCCGTCCCACTTTCTCCCAAGATGAGCACGTTAGCCAAGGAGGGTGCGGCCATTTCCGCCGTTTTCATGACGGCGCGCAAGACCGAGCTCGAGCCAATGATTTCACGATGCCTGAGGGTGCGAATCTCTTCCTTGAGCTCACGGTTTTCTTGCACCAGAGTGCTCCGCTCGAGCGCTTTATCGACCGCGCGCAGGACGATCGCGCGTTTCAGGGGCTTCTCTACGAAATCATAGGCCCCATCCCGCATGGCCTGCACAGCGGCTTCGACCGTGCCATAGGCGGTCATCAAGACGACCTCCGTCGCCGGCGAAACCTCTTTCGTCGCGCGCAAGAGCTCGAGCCCACCCGGGCCTGGCATCATGAGGTCGGTAAGCACCGCGTGAATGCGGAAGCTGCGCAAATAGCCCAGCGCCGCCTTGGCGCCGTCGGCCTGAAAAACTCGATAGCCTTCTCGTTCGAAGATCTTGCTCAGGCTCACCCGATTGGACGCATCGTCATCAACAACTAATAAAGTTTTTTCGTCCATGGGGCTCCGCTACTCACCGCGCAGCTTGGGCTCAATATAATCGGCTTCGGCCAAGACGAGGCGCTCCACACGTCTGCCCTCGCGCAGGGCATCTACAAGCTCCGGTACGTCGGAAAGCTGGACTCGGCCGTAGGCATAACCGTCTGGCTCGACGAACACGACGGGGCCCGCCCAACATACGTCCAGACAACTGGCGGTGCAGGTGCGCGCCGTCAATTCAGCTAGGCCCGCCTCTTTGAGGCGGTTCTTGAGCGCCCCATGCAGTTCGAGCGCACCCCGGACCGCGCAAGAACCCCTCGGCGCTCCGTCTTCGCGACGATTGACACACACAAATAGATAATGTTTACGCTGCGCCATGTCGCTCCAAGACAACTCTAACGCTCTTTTCCAAGATATCGAGCAGTTCTTGCAGATCGGCACTTGGTATGTTCAAGGGCGGCGCTGCATAGATGACATTGCCGAGCGGGCGCAGATATGCCCCGCGTTCTAGTGCTTCCTGGTAGACCTCCCATCCAAGCGGCTGGAGGTAATTCGCATTCCCGCCGAGGTCAAAAGCCGCAATCATACCGAGACTACGAACCTGCTCGACCCCCGGCATAGCGCGAAATCGCTCAAGCCCCAGGGCGAGCTGTTGGGCCCGCTCTTGGGCGACCCCGAGCACATTTTCGTCCTCATAGACGGACAACACCTCGAGCGCGACGCGGGTGCCGAGGGGATTCCCGGCGTAGGTGTGACCGTAGTAGAAAGCCCGCTCTTTTCCGCCCCAGAACGCTTCGAACACGCGCGACGACGCCAGCGTAGCAGCGAGCGGCAGGAGCCCGCCGCTCAGGCCCTTGGCGGCACAGAGGACGTCTGGAATGATCTCGGCCTGCGAAGAAGCCCAGAAAGTGCCGGTTCGACCGAAGCCCGTGAAGACCTCGTCCACGATCAAAAGGACGCCCGCCTGTGCAGTGAGCTCCCTCGCTCTCTTCAGATAGAGCGGCGAGTAAACCCGCATTCCGCCCGCACCTTGTACGAGCGGTTCCAACACGAGCGCCGCAACCGTAGACGCTTCTTGGAGAGCGCATTCGAGCGCTGTGAGCGCAGCCTCGAGGCCCACCTCTGGATCCGCAGGACTCGGCAAACGCCGCGCGGAAACGATGGCTGAGGAGAACGGCGCGCGAAATGCGCCCACGCCGCTGAGTGCCGTCACGCCCAAGGTTTCTCCATGAAAGGCCCCATCGAGAGCCAGAAATTCGGTGCGGGCCGGCGCGCCCACCTGCGCCTGATATTGCAAGGCCATCTTCATGGCTGCCTCAACGGCGGTTGAGCCATTGTCCGAGAAAAAAACGTGAGGCAACCCTGGGCAAAGCGCGGCGAGCCGAAGCGCCAGATGTGCGGCAGATTCGTGGATAATCCCGCCCAACGCGACGTGGCAGAGGCTCGTCGCCTGCTCTCTCAACGCTGAAACCAAACGAGGGTGGTTGTGCCCGAGAAGGGCCGTCCACCAGGAAGAATTTCCATCGATATAACTACGACCGTTCTTGTCGAATATGCGGGTCCCCTCGGCCCTCTCGATGACCAAGGGGCGGGCCGATTGGATGTAGACATCCATCGGTGTGTAGGGATGCCAAACATGGGCCTTGTCCCACCTAATAATTTGCTCACGACTAGCCAATGACTCTACTCCTTACTGCCGGAAGCCGGGTTCGTAACTTCATCATTTTGGCGCTCTGGGGCGTCCTTCTGGCGACTCTGCCGATCCCCGAGCTCACCGACGTCAGCTAGATTCGAGCCATCTGCCCCGCGCTGCGCAGTGTCTAGAGGCGCAGTGTCTAGAGACGCAGTGTCTAGAGACGCAGTGTCTAGAGACGCAGTGTCTAGAGACGCAGTGTCTAGAGACGCAGTGTCTAGAGACGCAGTGTCTAGAGACGC